>Ga0233411_10000098_pt1 | contig 30238 bp, 38 predicted proteins | sample Na_anoxic_2_MG_FD_179799 | JGI IMG/M metagenome (GOLD analysis project Ga0233411, IMG submission 179799) | Seawater microbial communities from Saanich Inlet, British Columbia, Canada - Na_anoxic_2_MG | ecosystem: Environmental > Aquatic > Marine > Inlet | place: Canada: British Columbia...
AGCCGCTTTTGGCTTTGCAGCCGCTTTTGGCTTTGCAGCCGCTTTCGTACTTTTTGTAGGCATGATCGCCCTCCTTCTTCCGAGGTCAGTAACAAACTACGTTACCGGGTAGGTCAACCCATTCATCAGGCTGACCCTCTCTATATATCATCCATCATACAAACATTGAAACCGATTTAACGGAAAAAACTACACTTGGCCAAAACACCCTTCAAACCAGGATTTTCGGAGGCACTTTTTTTAACTTTTTTTCCAGAACACACTTGGCCAGGAATCAGAACGGGGCAAAAGGCACGAACAAAGGGAGTTTTCACTAACTCCCAATAAGATTACCTAGAAGAAACGTTTTTATCAACTTTAGTATCTGCCAGCTCTTTTACTGGATTCGAACCGTCAACTGCCTTTCCATCAACATATGCTTGGCCAAAAATATAACTAATTAAGATAGCACTAGATGCTGTAAGGGCTTGTTCTAGCGTAAATTCTTGAGAAAAATATTGTCCAAGAATTGGTCCGATGGAACCAACGACTGCCAGCCAGAATTTTCTAGATTTAAGTTTGTCCATTATGCACCTCGTTTTATGTTTTTTAGCATTGTTTTAGAGGTAATTGCAAATTTGTCGAGTTGAGTTTCCGAATTAAAAAAAAGAATAAAAAAATTTCTTTATTAAGGAGAAATTTTCGTCATGTTTGGCGGCGTTTTTTTTCGTTTTATTATTTTGTTGTTTTGTTGTTTTGTTTGTTGGGTGGTTTTTGAAGTTTTTTTAATTTTTTTTAATTTTGGAGTCAGATAAAAGGGGTTTTGTCACCAAGGTAATAGGGCGGGAATGGTTCCCCCTTTAATCACAATAAATGACAGGTCATAATGCAATTGCTCAATCAAATTGAACCCACTTTACTAGGACTCTATACAAATGAGTCATTCAACTTAATCAAAACAGTTATCCCGCATTGGTCTTATGAGGAGAACAACAATCCAGATCAAACGGACAACCAAACCTATTTACTCTCCCCAGACTTCTTGACACCTATACCAATACGGTCATTGTTCGGATGGACAATTGAGTCATTCGACAATGCACTTATCGAAGTATGCAGGACCATTGTTGAAACACAACACGGTGATAACTGTCATTGGATAATACCTAATCCAGACTTCAACACATGGTATCCAGAAGAACTTAATGAACTACGCCAGCTCCTATCTGTTGGCGGCACCGGGATAGTCATACCAGACTGGATGGATGCCTTTGTCCTTAATGGGATTTTGAATAGGATCGGGTGGAGGCTGCAACGGTTGTTTGAACTACCCTAGCCCCTGCCTCTATACAGGCCCGTGTGTTTAAGTCTTGGGTATCTACCAGAAAAACAAGCAAGGCTACTAGGCCATAGTTTATGGCTCGCTGCAAGCCCCGCGCATCTATATATTAATATACAGGATTTGTTATGGGTTTTTATATATACCATGCCCCATATCGAACTAGGGGGGTTAAAATTAGTTGGACAGACTCAAAGTTGCAAGCGACTTGAACTTCTGGATCATCATAGCATCACCTATAATCTCACGGCCCACACTGCTATCATTAAGACCACCGTATGGGACGCACATCATTGCCCAGTTCATACCAGTCAAAGTCTTCTCCATCGCATCCCATAAAGGATTTTTGAATGCCCCTTCCCATACTTCGCAACACATCAGCACCTTGACCCCTGATGTCACCATCTCGCGAGTCGGTGGATACATCAAGATGCCTAACTTATCAGGTCTGTGCTCATCTGTACCCCGCCCCCTCAGCCACTCGCACTCAAAGTCGGAACATCCCTTTGGCTTCTTTGGTGTGTCGTAGATAGAGCAGCAACCCACGCCTTCACGCTGGTATGGACAACGAGTCTCAACCGGCTTTTGAATCTCGTTGATTCGCATAACCGTACAACAGGAACCACAGCTACCGCAGTCCCGACTCACCCTATGACCTTGCCCGGACTAAATGCCACGCCCTCAATCTGCATAGACCAAATGTCAATGTCGTGATTTGTGACCATATGAAGTTTCATAATGAACATATCACCTTCATATAGATCCGATATATCAAAATCATATGACGTTAAATCTGGCTTATTAATTGTCGTGCTCAATGTATTCGTTACATTCAGTGCCGCGACACTATTGTATGCGGTCGTATCAGCAACCGTTCGAGCTACCGGTGTCACTCCGCCGGTAGAATCTGCAACCTTAACACCGGCAACCGGCTGCTTGATTAGACAGCAAGCTAGGTCAATACCCGTCTGCGCTGCATCATGACTGAAAGTGACGTTAAATCGAATCGGGAAAGCAGTACACAATCCACCCGGCACATTGAACTGAAAGTTGATAAAGTCATTCTGCGTGTCCATCCGACCCTTTTTGACCTTATGATTCCACCCAGTCAAAGAGGATGATGTGATACCCGTACCCACAGGCACCGTATAGTCTTTCGCTCCAGCACCCTCGCCCCACATATTACCAGCACCGAATAAAGTCTGTCGCCACATCGCTAGACCTTGGGCGAGTTGCTGACCTTTATCATTCACGCCGAACTGTGACGGAACTAGCTTTAACTGCTCGAACTCTGGATTAGTTGTCGGTGACGAACCTACGCGAACTCTCGCCCAGTGCCCTTCGATTAAATTGAATGTGCTGGGAACCCAAGTCGTATTTCCATCAATTCCTAGCCTTAGATCCTCTACTTGATCTGCTCGGAGAAATACAGCTTTACCATAGCGATATTGATTTGATTTCTGTACTGCTTGAACGCCAACTTCAACCCATGCTGAACCGTCGTATATCTCAAAGATATACTCGCCACCAACGCCAGCCGTGGTCTGCGTGATTTGCGCGGTCCAATGCTTTAGCGTTGTTCCTGTAGAGTCTATTCGATTCGTGCACCACATTATCGTTTCACCAACCGCTGCTGGTGATGTCTGAAATGTGAACGTCGATCCGTCTTTACTCGAAGCCGCAACCGACTTATCAACAAACCCCGCCGGAACCGCTGTAGCAGTGGTGAATACGGTATTACTGGTTCCATATGCGGAACCCTCACCCACATACAGGCCGTTCCCCTTCTCGGGGTGACCTACAACGCTATCTGCTCCCCATAACTGGAAGCTTGTAGTATCAAACGCATCCTGCGACGTGAAGAAAGTCCAAGCATGATCAGAATCATTCCATGTTGACGGGACGCTAAACTTTCTATCCATCTGCGCAGTGATTCTTAGCAAACCACCAACACCCGTTAAGGCAGGGTCGACTAACACATTGAACGCGGTCGCTTGGATTTTTCCACCATACGCCTCGACTGTTGCTGTGTTACCGCTGACTCTGATCCCATTGGTACAGGTAAAGAAGTTCAAGCTGATTAGAACTGCTGTTCCTGCTGTAGCAATCACACCGGTTGTGACATCGCTGGAGCCAATGTTGAAATCGAGAGCTTGTAGTCGACCTGCCGTGCATCGGGCTCCAGCCGCAAGTACCGCTCCCGGCGGTATATGGACAGCCTGAACCGCAAGAATACCCGCAGTTACTTCTAGCATCGAATCCGCTGTACCAGATGCCTGTCGAAGCTCAAGTCCAATCAGCTTGCCGCTGCTAACTAGTATCCCACGACCTGAACCACCTGCACCGATAAACTTAATGAACCGGACACCGCAGATATTTCCGCCACCGATAGCACACTCAATTGCTCCAACTGCATCTGTCGGCATTGTCAGTGTAATATTTGCGAGGGCAGTATCCACCCCCATCGTCACGCGGACTCCCGTAGCTGCTGAGCCCGTGATAGAAGTAACTTCATACCCGCCGATCCCGATCACAGTTACACCGGCAGGGATAGTCAGCCCTGACTCAGCATAAGTCCCCGGATGCACTTGGATGGAATCACCGCTTGTCGCTACTGCGATGGCAGCACCAATCGTTAAGAACGGTAAATCAAACCTATCTGATAAACCAGTACCATCGTTGCCATTAACGGCATCTACATATACTGAATTGCCAACATCAATATTTGTACCACCTCCACCTCCACCACCTAACTCTATCCAAGCTGGACCAGTCTCATTGGTAAGAGCGTAAAAGGTATAGGGTGCTGCCGCACCAACTCTAGCTACTCCACCAATATCACCGGCCGCATAACTAGCCGCATCTCTAAGGATTGTGCTAGCGTACTCCCATTTAACAATGATATGAAGCCCATCTGTGGTGCCTTGTTCGCCGTGTAATGCACTCATGGACCCGTCACCAATAATATGCCATTGCTATTGACCATCCAGCCATTGCTGGATGTAAGTGGTTGCTGTGCAGTAAATGTTGACCCATTAGTAGAATATAGGACTTGTCCTACAGATGTTGCCGGTATTGAGCCGCCACCAGCATAGTTGGCATCTCCATAATTCTTGGTAACGAAATCTTGCAGAGCAACCGGATCTGCACCCTGCGCCTGTGTAAGTGCGGAAGCATTGTCTTCTACTAGCAACTTGCCAGTAGTATGACGTAGCACTACACCAGATGGACCACCAAGGCCCAGAGTACCCATAACACCGGATAAGCCACTAAAAAATCCCATTTACCACCTACGCGTTAGGCACACTGTAAAATACTGTAGCCACCCCTACACCCGATGTTGCTGAAATGGTTGCCCTGACAGCCGCAGCACTAACACCCCAGCTCGTATCTTGTTCTTTAACGTAAGTATTCCCAAATTGAGCAACATTATCGGTTGTAGCCTGTACTAAATCTACAGTTCCACCTGCAATACCAAGAGAAATTGTTGCCCCAGCATTGTATGGTGTCGTAACGTCTACCCATGCTTGGGTAACTCTCGCATTTGCTGGGACACTGGAGCTACTGTCTACTGTGGCAGTTCCCAATGCAAACCGGATAATCCTATCCGCGCCCGTAACTGAACCCACATCACCAACTTTAAGCCAAGATGTGCCGTCATCATCCCAAATATAAATACTATCTGCATCAAACTCAATGGATCCACCCGTTAGTGAGTCTGTTACTGCAATTGTTCGTCCTTCCACTGCCGAAAGTATCGACATCGTACCAGAGGCACTACCATCATCGTAAAGCACATCCCCAATAGCTGCACCTGTACCCGGTGTAGTTACAACAACAAATCCCCGAACTCCAGTATTAGTTGGTAACGATGCGGAAGTATCTGCTTGTCTAGCAACAATAAGAGGCTTCTCAAGTGTATCCGCATACAGTTTAGTAACTGCATCATCATCTGCCGTTGGAGTCGCTACTTGGAAGCGGGCAAACGCAGTGTCGTCACTATTTCTAGACTGAAATACTCCCGCATTATTTTTTACTCTTGGTCCCGATGGCCCATCTACTTGAAAGTAGCTGTTCATCGTGCCGACTAAATTTTTGAAAAATCCCACAACTAGCTCCTAAATACTTTAACGTTTGATGACCAAAAGGACGTACCCAGTTCCCATAATGGACGAACCCGGTGAAATATACAAGTTCAATGTTTCTGGTGTGGTCGCAATATAATTCTCATCTGTACCATATGTATACGCAGCGGTCGCGTCAATATCTGACGTAGACATAACTCCATTTGGCAAAGCAGGTGTGCCTACAGAAATTTGCGCAACTGGATCATCAAACGCAACATTAATTGCAACTTCACAATTCATTACAATATCACCAGTATTCAAGCTACCTAATACTTGAGGAGATGAAGATGAAAATGTGAACGGTAAATAAATAACCGTCGTATCGCTGCTACCACCTGTTGATACTGTAGTACCTACCTCAATGATAGTGTATACATTTTCTTGTATAATGGCCGTTGTTACAGTTTCAACCAATGCCGTTGTGGTATCAGTAGATTCAACAATTACATTTCTTGTTGTCCCACTAATGGTTACATCGGTAGCCGGATCGGATACCGTAACAACTCTATAGCAATTATCAGCCACGTTACTGGGTTACCTGTGGATCAACCACAAACTCACCCTCAAGTATCCGGTCAACCGTACCCGATAAGTAAGTAACTTTAAGATCATATACGCCATTTAGAGTTAAACTTGCCGTATCTGATGCACTAATCGTTAAAGTCAGCTTACCATTTGTACCATCTACGACAATCCGGCCATTGGTTGTAGAAAGCTCTACCAATATATCTGCTGCATTAACTGTTTCACGCACCTGCATGTCTGCTGTGGCCCCAGTAATATCAATTACCGCACCGGTAGAATCTTTTAGCACCAAGATACGCGAAAAGGTGGCACCCTGCTCACATTCTAAATTTAGACGCGCCGCCATTTAAGCCCTCCGCTAAACTAACATACCATAGGAAGAGGCTAGAAACACCCCGCCTTTGACAATAACAAAATAAACCCACCAAGACTTAACAATGATATGCCAAGTGAAACTGACATGGAAATTAATAATCTAGATGACTCTTCTATACTTGGTTTTTTATTTTCCATCAATCTTCCCTTATTGAAAAATCTGCCCAACAATTGGGGGTTTCGTACACCCGTATTGCTGCTGTTTTTACACCATATGGCGTTAATAACTCGTTGCTTTTCATGTACAGATACTCTGCCATGTTCTCCGCTGTTGGGTTGCTCGGTAATGTATACAATTTCCAATTCTGTTCGTTGCATAGATTAATAATCTCCCCGTCGTTAATATTGACAATTGTTCCGTGATCCCACTTTTCATCAAGCCACTTACCAAACACGGCTTTGATCACACCAAAATCGATTACCCGTCCAAGCTCATCTAGTCCCATAGAACACGCGGTCACCTCAACCACATACCTGTGACCATGTAGGTTTCTGCACTTACTCTCATGCAGCATGACCCTGTGTGCGGCATCAAACTCAAGTTTCCTCGTACAATACCGCAGTCCACTCATCGTGCTTTTCTCCAATCTTTAAGCATTGCATTAATAACTACACCAACATCCGTAGTATCTAAAAACTTTGAGTAGGCTTCAAATATCTGCAACCACCGCCCATAAACATCCATAGTCACCTTCCCCCGAAGGTTGCCTACCGTAAACATAGCAAATCTATGGTCCACATAAGTCTGTTCTGGCCGCTTGTGGGATCTGGTGCTACCATCACCCTCTTCTTTGTTGCTGGGTTCTTCTGGTGTCGTTTCTACCGCATCAGCCAACGCACGCAAATCTGATAATGTAGCAGCATCAAAACCAGTAAGGTTCAGATCGTCAAACTCTGGGTCCACTAAATTATCAAGCTCCTCAATATAATTTGGAAGCATTGACCAATCCCAGTCACCATCGCTCTGGTTGTCTCGTATGGCCACCATTCGGGCTTCTTGCTCTGTCCCTTCAAAGTACACCACCGGGATGGTGTCTGGCACCTTTTCGCCCCTACCAAGCATCTCCTTTATCACATCAAGGCGCTGGTTTCCCCCAATGACCACCGCCTCCTTGTCTGGGTTTTGCCAAACAAGGAGCGGCTTAAACAGACCAAATGCACGCAGGGATTCACGAAGTCTTCTACGCCCCTTTCCGTCAATGGTTCGCGGGTTATCCGCTAATGGTCGTAATTTTTCTACACTTACATAATTAATCTGCATTGATCTTCCCCACTCGTCCATTGATTTCAAGGTCATCCAACATCGCCGCAAAGATTACAGGAATATCCGTTGATCCAAGCCTATCGGAGTACTTTTCAAAAATCTCTAGCCATTCTCCGTAGTGGTCTACCGTTATCCTCCCCCTCACATTTCCAATAACAAACCGTGCAAACCGCTTCCTAACCTTGTCTTTTGCTGCCGCCTCTGGGCTTATGCCGGGATCTTGTTCATCCTCCATAAATGGATCTTCATTATCCTCAACACTTGAGTACCTATCAAGATCTGCATCTGATGATTCCGCCAGCTCTATCAAATCTTCTAGGTCTTCTTTCCCAAAGCCCATCAATTCTGGATCGAGTTTATTATCTTCGGCCATGTTGGTTAATGAAGACACATATGTAGGCAATTTCTGCCAATCCCAATCACCATCAGACTTATTGTCTCTCAAGGCGATAATTCTGGCTGCTTTTTCTGATCCCTTAAACTGTATTGTCGGTATTTCTGCTGGAAACTGGTCACCCGCATCTTTCATTGTTCGTAACGCACGGAGCCTCTGATTACCCCCAATTACAACCAGTCTGCCACCCGCATTTTCCCACACAAGCAATGGCTTAAACAAACCAAACTGCTTGATTGAATTAATCAGCTTATTGATCCCACTTTCATCAATAGAACGAGGGTTATCTTCAAAACCTGATAATAATGAAATGTTCCTATACTCTATCTCAAGTTCTTGCGTCACCGGACACCTCTGCACACTGTTTTTTAATTAACGTCATTGCATACTCACAGTTGTCCCTTACAACCTCTGCTAAATATACAGTTATCTGATTTTCTGACTTATCTATACGGACTTCATTCTCGTGTCGTTGTGCAGCAAGCCACGACCAAATTGAAATTTGCAACATGTCCGCTCGCTGATCGGCACTATCCCTAATAAACGCTGTTGGACGCACTCCATACGGTCTAATCGTATACCCATACTTCATGATTCGTGGATCTCTTGCTCTAACAAGTCTCCATCTGGAATATTTCAAATCCCAGAACATTAAAGCCCCCCACATATATCCAGCCGCCCATGATGCTGAATCAATAGATGCCCACGGATATGCAGAAACAATATCCCAAGTTGTACACCCAAACCCATGTAGTCGGATTCCCAACTCTTTAGCAATTGTATGGCACTCGTTTAACCAGTCTAGTGCCTCACAACTCCTGCCCGCCCTTATTGCTGGAACCATCTTCATGGTTTGCGGAACCAGTCCACCAAGGCACATATAGTCATAACCATGCTTATGATACCTAACTAGCTCTTCTGGATTCGTACCAAAATGGATAACTGGAAGTGGCCGAAGCCCCATCGCTTCCATTTTCAATTGATTCCGTAGGGTAAGTGCTTGATTGCCAATCTCATCAATATTGGCGTATATATCAATAACATTAGAATGTTTACGCAAAAACCTAGCATATTGCTCAACAGAGATCTCTACATTCTTATAGGAAGCTGTAAATCCCCCAGAATCAACAAAGACACGGGGTCTGTATGGCATTTCTGCCAACATTCTACTTAAATCCGTTTTCATAAAATGGAAATAACTAAAGAGAAAACCTATTTCTTTCTCTTTAGCTGGACCTAACCATTTAGAATACTCATCCATTCGTGGAACATCCAGAATCCAATCTAGTCAACAGCGGATCTGCCACTCCAGCATCATCAAATCCCTTCGCCCGTAAGATGCAAGCATGGCACTTTCCACACGGAGGGACCATACCCTTATAGCAGGTATGCGAATGGCTCATCGCTTCCATGCACCCATCTAAACCAACCGCCATCTCCACCGTTTCACGTTTTGTTAAATGCATCAATGGCGTATGGATTCTAACTAGCATATCTGATTCAATACCCCAAATTCCCGCCTGTAATGCCTCTTCCATCCTTGCAATAAAGTCGGCTCGACAATCTGGGTATCCACCATAGTCCTCTTCGCAGACACCAGTAATCAAATTTGTATATCCCTTAACTACCGCCCTATTAGCAGCTACAGTTAGGAATAATATATTCCTACAAGGTACAAATGTAGGCTCAATCCCACCGGGTAACTGCTCCGCATTCTCATATTGTCCCACTTCATGTTCTGGATTAACTAATGGGCTAGTTCCATGAAGCAATCTAGACAATTCTAGTACCTCATGTTCAACACCGGCATCAGCAGCAATCTTTGTGGCCGCATCTACCTCTACCGCATGTCTCTGACCATAAACAATTGTCAACGCAGACACATTTTTCCACCGCTTCTGTGCCCAATACAGACAGGTTGTACTGTCCTGCCCTCCACTTAACAACACCAACGCGCCATCCGGTTTCATACGATCTCCTACCTACTTTCACGTTCAACAAGAGCCAGAAATTCTGCTCTAGTTTCTGGGTTTTCTCTAAACCTTCCATACATGGCAGAAGTAGTCATCACCACATTGGACTTACGCACTCCTCTCGTTGTCATGCAATGGTGCTTTGCCTCTACCACTACCGCTACCCCCAATGGATCTAATGTCTCAGAGATCGCATCTGCTATCTGTCTGGTCATCTTTTCCTGTATCTGTAAACGCTTACTATACAGTTCAACAATCCGAGCTAATTTCGAGATTCCAACAACTTTATCCTTTGGCAAATACCCAACATGAGCCACACCAATGATTGGAACCATGTGATGTTCACAATGAGATTGAAAATCAATATTGCTCAACAATATGATTTCATCATAACCATTACTTTCTGAAAAGGTTCTTGATAGAATCTCACGCGGGTCTTGATCATACCCCGAAAACCATTCGCCATATGCTTTTACTACCCGCTTTGGAGTATCCAGTAAACCCTCTCTGCTTGGGTCATCCCCCGCATACCGCAATAATGTCCTAATGGCGTTTTCGGCCTCTTCTTTACTAACTCCATGCTCACTCACGGCAACCTCGCGTATTTATGTGTTTGAAATGATACTCGCCATCCAACATGCTTCTGGGCCATTTCCATAGCGAAATCAATATTGGACAAGCCCTTACCATCTATATCTTTCGGCTGGAAAAACTTATGCGGAAATCCCCACCTATCCTTACAAAACTCATTAATTGCCGAATCTGACCACATTGTTGGAACGATAATCTTTAAGTCTGTCCCATGCCGCAGCTTTATATGCTCCCACGAAACATCTTTATCTTTGGTGGAAACGTCTGATTTTGGACTCACGGTGATGTGATCAAACAACTCTAAAACTGGGTCATCAATAGTCCCATTGGTTTCTATTGCAAGCCAAACATCCTCGCCCTTTAGAGCCTTACATAACTCCACACCCGTCTTTTTTCGCAATTGAAGAAGAGGCTCACCACCCGACATGACCACCATACAGTGTTCCCATCCCTCACGAAGTTCATTCACCTTCTCTACAATTTCATCTGGTGTTAAAAACTCACCGCTGGCAAAATCTGTGTCGCACCACTGGGCACACTCACCTCTGCCACTTCCTCGACCGGACTCCAAGCCACTCCACAAGTTGCAACCACTAAAGCGTATAAAAACTGCTGGCTTTCCAGTTTGACTACCTTCACCCTGAACTGTTGGGAATATCTCCCTAATCTTTAATTTGCCAACACTCACAACTGACCCCCAAGCAATAACACACATGTCATAACCGCGATCACACCAACCAGCGCACCAATCACCCATAACTTCCACTGGTATGGCTCATTCTTTGGTGGAGCCAGTATGAGCGCGATTGATACTCCGTTTTTTTCTTCTACTGCAATCGGGGCAATAACCGTCCACCCATCCGATAATAATAAACTTAATGCTGGATCATCGACAGATCTATCAAGATCTTCCGTTGATATTCTATAAACCCTACATCTTTCTCCCACTGTTCCTCCAAGGACTCTGCGTGGCTATTACCAATTTCGCTTACTTATAACCCCACTTGAACGACATGGGGATAAATCATCCCCAATAATCCCTGTGCGAAATAATCCAAGCCACTTAAAGCCGATCCGTCGCTTGTTATGCGGATCTCTTTTCCTCATGCCCTTAATGCACTCCAACTGCTCCTGCGTCATTTCAGATGGCGCAAGTGCTGTAACTACTGTACCCTGCTCCAAAATACGAAAGGTTTGGGACTTCCCCGGTTCTGGATGAGAAAATCGCATATCTGATTTTACTTTGAAGTTCACTTCTCTTCCTGTTGTTCAGACAAACCATTTAGAAAGCCTACAGCCTCCCCTAGAAGTTTATCTACTGTGTCTTGCTTATATTCTTTTGAAAACGACTCCAGCACGTCCACAAATCGCTCCATTTGATCCACTAATCTTGGTGCCTCAACTTCAAACGTATTTGCTATCCTCTCAACTTGATTGGCTGTAAATGGTAGAGCTGGTGCAAACCTTATTAGCTTCTCCAGAGTAATTGCGATCTCTTCCATTGGTGATTGTGCAGCCATTATGACAATCCGCCAGCAAGCATTTTAACCATGTTCTTTATTCGCTCACCGGGAGTCAAATTATTAAACTCATCAGAATCCAAACCGGGAGTCACCCCAACAAAGGCACCAAATATTCGAGCCATTAGCTTGCCCGTTCGTCTATTTTCTGCATCCTGTCCTGCCAAATACGCCACTTTAAGAAGGTCTAAAATCTGGGTCCGCTCTTGGTAATCAAGTTTAGACAATATCCCATCCATCGTTGGTGTTTGGGTCAACTTCATTGTCTCAATCACCGCCAGCAAATCTCCTGTCCTCTCACCATCACCGCTCATCACGCCTCCCCCATAAATGACCTTGCATTGTTGCATTTTTCATCCGCTCCGCTGGCCTTTTATCCATATGGAAAAACCTTGAAACGCCAGAACCATCAAAACTATGTGCTCCCGCATCCTGACACTGGCGGATTCGCTTATTAGAATTAACTCTGCCCACATGGTAATAACAGTCCCTATCACGAGACATTTCACCCCACATACGCATTGAATTAATCTTAAATTCCGTTGTTCCTCCCAAGAATATACCAATTCTGCTTCCAAGATATGGCTCCACATCATATGGATTCATATTATCTTGAACAGCAATTAGAAGTAATTTGATATGGGTTAGTTTATCTAACCACTTGAGACTAAAATCTAGTGATCTAGAACCCTCACCTACCACATCTGGAAGCACCACCCAATCTGCACCGTCACCCATGCGGTCTATACCGTGCTGATATGCTGATTCATCAAATAGTATTCCTTGCTTATAGCAGGTCCAAGCACCACTATCCATAGCATATGGCGTGTCTGGCTGCGATAGCTTCGATGACCTATGCGCCGGAACCAACATGCGCCAACCCATATCGACAACTGGCTTACGCCGCTTCGCTGAACCTATATAGGAGGTATACCCTATCATGAAGCACTTTTTGAATACTTTACCGCTGCATTAACAACCCCCCACGCCAATTCACATGGGTTTGCTCCAAAATAAACATTATCCGAATACTCTTGGCCCATCGCCAAAATCATGTATTCCCACGTTGGTTTTCCACCCAACTTTTTTACTTTGGATTGAAACGTATCAATCATGCTTTCCAGCTGACCATTAGCAGAAATATCAAATCTAGAAATAATGCCAGATTCTTCAATTATTGTCTCGCTCCCAAAGTCATTAATACATACTACTGGAGGACAATTTCTATCTGAATTATCGGTATGCGTTAATACTCCAAAGACCGCTAACCCCTCCTCATCCAGACCACTAACAATAGTCCACGGCTCCTCCTTCGCTGATAAGTCGGGCTTTGGTGTAGGGAAGGTGAGTAATTGCTGTTGCTTGGTAAACCCAATGGTCACTTTAGAACCAAGAGATTCACAAAGCACACCGGCACTATCAATATTAACTTCAAATAACCTAATTCTAAATACTACAGAAGCCGCGCCGGGAACAGCATTATAGACCACTGTTCTCACACAAGCCCTGCCATCAAACAATTGCAACAACGCATCAGACTGTTTTAATGAAACAAATAAGTCCTCTGCTGAAGGGTTCACCCTTACGGATGTTTTAAGTTGTTCATCTCCATCCTCTGTACGCAAGTACATCGCTAACGCACCGGGAATAAGTTTATCTACTACCTTTGCATCCAAATCTGACGCAAGCATAAATGCCAAATCTAGATCAAACAGCAACTCGTTGTCCGCTGTCCCATCGCGCCTAATTCCTATTTTATTAATGAATCCCGCTGCCTCATTGGTGGCTTTCGTTAAATCAAGCATCACGCCTCCTAGTCTACTTATCTAAAAACCCTAAAAGTTACAGCCCTACCCCGGCACAATCGGTCGTAGCCCCGCCCGTCCACTCGGAGTTTCATCCCAAGTGTCTGCAAATATACAGGCAAGGGGATCGAATGGCATAATAACATGGGCACCGGGCGACCCAAATTCGCTTCTAACCTTGTCAACATAAACCTTTGCAGCAGGGAAGCCCCTTTCTGCTCTTGGTGCTTGTCTTTCTACAACTAATCCAACATGTGCATCTTGCTCAATAGCACTAGCACCCTTTAAGTCCGATATTTTAACTCTTCGCTGTTGGCTTGCAAATGTTCGATTCGGATGACAAACCAATATTATTGTCACCCCATCATTAACAGCAATCAGCGCAAGATCTCTTACTACCTCTTCGATTACTTGGCGTTCATTATCGCCAGCTCCCCTTGTTAAAAATCCAAGGTGGTCAATAAGCGCAACCTTTACATTATGCCGCCGCACAGAGTACCTAATTGCATCAATAACCTGATCTCTAGTCGTTTCCCCATAATGGTCCATTATGTAAATTGGTAGCTGACCAAGCTCATATAACGCTTCACGCCTATCCTCTGGCGTAGCCTTCATAAAGTCACCACCCATCTGGGCACGCAGTAATTTTTGGACTGTACCTATTGGCCTTTGCTCAAAAGACGTAAGCATCACCGGAATGTGCAGCATCGACTGCTCTCGGCACACCCATGTGGCCCAAGTTGTTTTACCATGTCCAGTCTCACCAGTAACAACCCACAAACCCGGTCGCATCCCGCCAATTACACGGTCTAACTTCTCTGAACCAAGCGTTCTGCCAATTAGATCTTCCGGGGAATTAATAAGTCGTTCAATATCTTCCCGGTAATCATCTACTTTGCGTAAGGATACCCCACATAACGATGTTGCTAAATCCAAACACCGAATCACCTCTTCTATGTCAACGCCCTCTGATAGACATTCACCGGGATCATTGAATGGAAGGTCTGCCAAAGCACATCTATATGTACCAAGTTTTCCAGCCAACTTTAATGCGCCTGATCGTCCAGCATCATCATCATCGTATACTATAGTAAAATGCTTATATGGCTCTAACTTATCTAGCCACTCATCCGGCCAATTAGCAGCAGCCCCAGACGTACCACTTACAACATTTGTATCAAAGCCATAATGGTGCATCGCAATAACATCAAGCTCCCCCTCTGTAACAATAATGTCTGACTTATGGTCGGCAGACAACAGGTGAGCACCATACAACGGGAGAGGACGGCCCGCACACACCCGGTACGCCTTCTTGACGGTCCCTGACCCCCCACACCGGCCACAATCCCCCCTGACCCCATTACAGGCGCATGAGGTGGGTGTTCTACGGAACCTCACATTAACAATTCGGCCAATGTCATCACGCAGTGGGATCGATACCCATTGTTCTACAACGTTACCACTACTATTCCTAATTAGGAGCGCACCTAAACCAAACTCTCGAATCACTTGCTCATCAAATCGTCTAATATTTACTAGATAGTCTAATGTTGCCTTTCCTTCCGGCAAAAACAAGTTCTCCATACATGTATTTGGGAGATCATCTGTCCATCGAAATGGTCCAGTATCTGGCCTGACTTTCTTTATTGGTTCTGGCTTCTTTTTAGAAATTACTTGCGAGACACCAAGCACTGATGGAGAACGCGATCCATTAATTGGACTACATAGACCCATTCTATATGCATGGTCACGCACTCCCTGTTTCTCTTGCTTTGAAGTCTCTTTTATCTTTTTCCCGCATATTTTTAAGGAAACAAGATCTGCCAAATCACCACTAGTATTACACTTCCAACAACGCCAGCCCTTGCCATTGCTCGATAATCCAACCGGCCCACGACTATCCCCATCACTGCGCTCTGACGCACCACAGGACAAGCATGGACTATACGAACGCATACGCTTTGATTCCATGCCCAACTGCTTTGCAGAATCGGAAACCTTATGTTCACCTATTTCTGATAACCACGAACTCATTGATTGCCTCTAATAAGGCGGAATGGCCCATAGTTATCCTTCTCACCTTCCTCAAGATCTAAAAGCCAATTATGTGCCGCCTCAACCCGGCTCGCCAACTTACCAATACGAAGTAAATTAGTTAGGTCCAGATACAGTCGTCGCTGATCATTTGCTCCCCGCCAATACTTCGGGCCAGCATCTGTACTTTCAAACGCATACTTGATTAATACAATAAGATCTTCCTCTGTATACCCATCCTTCATTCTACTCAAAATTAAGGACTTACGATCTTTTGTTAATCTACATAAATGTGGTCGTTTCTGTCTGCTTTTCCATTCATTAAACACTCGCTCTATTTTCTGCTCGTCCATCTATTCCTTCCTTCATAATCCTAGACCATTCTGCAATTCCCGCCGCGTCTGTAATGTGGTCTGGACTGCCAAGTGATTTAGCCAACTCCGCTAATCCCCTCACACGCTTTGGTATCATCAATAACGATGCATTCTTCACATCATTACGCTTCGTATTTCGTTTTAATCCCAATACCACCTGCCTCCAATCAGCAGCAGCAACCCACGCAGCATTAATGTGTAATTTCTGCTCTAGTGGAGAAACAACCGATCCAGCACCTTTCGCCAATTCTATCGTTGTCCTCGCATTTCTGCCTAGATAAAAATCTTCACACGCAAGCGATGATTCGGAGATCCCCAACATGGCTATTAAGCCACAAAGCTGAAACCCGATTTCTGAAAACCTAGATACAATTATGGTCGTAGGACTACCACCACGATAAATCATAATCAGCTTTCTAACTCGCTTCTTGTTGCGAGTGACTGGCTTCCAGTACGCAGTCGCAACAGCCATCTGTTTATTTAGGATAACCGCTGCGCCTTCTGAACCGGGATCTATACCAATATGATACATTATGTTCCTCCTGCGGAACACAGTATCAAGAAATCAATTAGTTCGGGAGCCGCAATATTCTTTGGCCCCCGAACTGACTTGGACTAGAACGGTATATCCTCGTAGTCATTAGACTTATTTGTTGATCGCGCTGGAGTAGGCTGTCCCGCTCGTGGATTCTTACTGCGCCAGCTTAAATACCCCTCCCAGTGCGACTCTGCCTTTTCAACAAGACTCTTCTGATCGGCATTTAGTTTCTTCGACCCTTTCTTACCATAGTCGGACGAGTCATATCGGTTCACACGCCTATTGGTGTACTCACCGTTCTTTTCTAGCTTGACAGCTACCGTAACCGCACCCGCCATCATTACCTGTTCCAGTTCATCTTGGATCTCTGGATCGAAAGGTTCACGCCAACTAGTCGCCAATGCGTATCGGGCAATTCGCCAAACTGCTTTTTCATTCAAGAAAAAGGTATCAGTAAGAATATTCCCCTCATCACCGTTGCCCTCAAGATCTTCAATACAAACAAAGCGAATGGATACAACTGGCTTGGAGTTAATCACGAAATATTCGTGCCCCACCGCCAGAACGACTTTGCGCCCCGGCCCCACTTGCTCAATCCTATCTGATTGTGTTGTTTGAGTTGTATCTTCAAACTCATTTAACTCAATACGAGCCATTATCTTCCTCCCGCAGCTTTCTTGCTACTCTTTGATTGTTTGCCATTTACGGATGACTCCGAAAGTTGCGATTTCTTCCAGATCGAAACCCAATCTGAAATATTCGCATCTAAAACACCATTAATTGGTGAGCAGGGCTTAACCATATATCGGCTTGGACCCTCGACCATCACCTTTCTAACAACGATTTTCTTATCATCATCTTCTACTTCACGTTTGAACAAAAGACCGACAACATTAAAGTTTGCAGCCATCATACTTGGTAACTTCTTACTCTGAACCAAAGGAAACACGCGCATTTCACCCGTTGCATCATTTAATTCATGGTTTACAAGACTGGTAGCCACAACATGGTAAGGCAAATCCCGCAGACACCGTAAAAATCGACGCATACGGTCACCCAGCACACCCCAATCCGGCAACGACATCTTTCGGTCACCGCCACCCTTGTTGGCAAGAATGTCATCAATCATTATCTGCTGCACTTCTGTAATGCCGTCGATAACGATTGTCTCCACATGATCTGGCAATTCACCATTCATTGCAGAAAGTAGGAAGTCCCTACATTCGTTAGCTGTCGTACAATACGCAACTAACGCATCTGGATTAGACTGCTTTACTGACTGCATTCCATTGCGCTCTGTTAGCATAATGACAGGGTTTGGAGCAGTAACAGAGCAAAATGTCTTCCCCGCCCCACTCTCGCCCATAATGAGCAGTTTCAAGTGCGCCTCTAACTCTTCCGAGCCAGCCTTTATTAAATTTACCATCCGAGCTTCCTCCTAGATTCTTCTTTCTCATTTCTTCCTATGATCTCCCCATCAATTTCGACGGGAAGATCCTTATCAACAACATCATCTAACCAACGAACACCATCACCAATCGCATAGGAGTCACGAATCTCCTTACTGTCTTGGAAACATGGTGCCTTAAACTTACAACTGCCACCGGGAAGCCTACAAATAGGGACTCGTGGATGCGTCGTATAAATCGAACTGGATTCTTTCAGCTTGGCCGCCTCTCGCTTTAGCTTCGCTAACTTTGAGGCAACACCGTATATCTCTTCCATATACTGCTTGTATATATCACTCTGTAACGTAAGCCACTCTGTAAGATAAAGACCTTCATCTACATGAGCCTCGCGGGAAGCAATATACTCTATGTAATCATCTGGGTCTACACCATGCATAAGACAGTAATTTTTGAATCGCCAGCTTGGTACGCGAGCATTATGAGCCACTGACAGCTTTCCGCTCTTTAATACCTTTGGATCTCGCTGCGGCTGTGACGATGCGACCTCGTACATAAATCCAGATACCTTTTGGTCTTGATTTATACCCTCAATATTTCCCTCCCTGATATTATGGGCAAGAAGCCAACAATAACCGGGAAGCTGCGGGTCATATAGCGCATTCCTTAAATACCCCTCTGGCGCAGAGGAAAATTTATGGTCCACCGCCCACACCGTACCGCTCTTTCTATGTGCAATTATCGCATCAAGTCTGCCCACTTGGTAATATGGCCACCGAACAGACACTACGTCATCACCGTAAGCCTCACCAGCACGGGCCTCGCGCAAACCATCATCTGTTCTGACCAAATACCCCTGTGGCCTAAACGGTCTACCTGTAGTTGGGTTGACAATCGGAGCCGCCAATGGCGTTTCCACCCCAATAACCCTAAACAACTTATAAGGGTCCAAACCTCGCTTGACTATCCACCCTTCAACCGCACGCTTCAAAGTTTCAACTTCCTTTTCCCAATCGCTTTCATCAAGAAAACCATCAAAAACAGCAATAGCTGTGGCAGAAGAAAACTTATCGACCTCATCAAACAATAGAGATTCAGGCACAGATGAATCATGCTCCATCCAATACCGATAAACAGCCTCCATCACACTGTGCCAAGCGGTTCCAAGCCGTAACACAGAGGCTGTTGATAAAGGCTTCAGATTCTCACTGTAACCAAAAAAGTGTCTTCGCGGACAAGCCGCACTTTGACGCTCTGAATTAGTAAAAACAAACGACTTATCAGGTAATCCGATAATCCGCTCTTCATATCGCGGTATCACAATTCTCATTTTTTCCCTCTGGCTTGATATTCACCATATATATCAAACCAAACATGGTTATGTAACCCCTATGGTTACATCCCGGTCATATTTTGGCCCTGCCTATCCCTCTCTTTTCTAAACACCTCTATTGCCTTATCTGGATCGATCGGCTCCCCGTTATAAAAGCACTTGCCATACTCCTTCCTGTATGCTGCCGCTCTTATCATCCATTGCCGCTCAAATTCTGACGTGTCTACAAAATCAAATACAATTGGATCTCTTCCAGACTTCCTCAACGTCCTACCAACACGCTGCTTCGCTGTACCGGTATGTCTCCCGGCTGACGTATTAATCGCACAATCAATTGCTGGTAAATCTAAACCCTCATCTGCCAATTGAGTTGCAACTATTACCGATGCGCGTTTCTCGCGAATATCCTTCAATAGTTTCGCTCGTGTATATTTATCATAATCGGAGGTTACACCAACTGCATCTATGTTTTCCCATCGCAGCTTTGTCACTAAACTCGTAACCGCAGCCTTTCTCGGCACCAACACCAAGGTTGTCCTACCATCATCAGTTGCAGACTTGACCAGTCTCCGTATGATCTCCATCCGTCCCGCATCTAATGACATCTCACTTACAGCCTTGGTATAATTAAGTTTACCCATTTGCATATCTGCAACTTGCGGTATTTGTGACTTACATGGTTTACATCTAGATCCACCAGTCTGATGTTTCGATCTTGTTGTGGGTCGCCATTTGAGACACGCAGGGCACAGCACTGTAACGGGGTAGCAGTCCTCTGGGACAACCCACCCAGTCCAAACTGGAACAATAAGCGGCCTATGAAGGTAACCATTCTTAATAAGGTAATCCGTATCAACACTGTAGATAGTGTCACCCATTGTCAATTTGAGTAGGAATGAGAGTCCATCATTTCGATACGGTGTAGCCGTAAGCCCCCATCTAAACCTTGCCTTAATATTATTCAGTACCGAAGCCCATGTTCGCGCAGGGATATGATGACACTCATCAGTGAGCACTGCACCAACACTAGCCAAAAATGCCTCTGCCTTTGGTCCAGCAGAATTAAGCGTCTGTATCATTGCAACCGCTGTTTCACCTACATTAAGAGGGGATAAGTCGCTCTTCTTTGTCCCAGATATTACCCTCGGCCATTCTCTACTCATTCGATGTATTCGATGCTTCCACTGTTCTAATATGTCTTCCGTATGCACAATAACTAATCCCGGCTCACCCGTCGTTAGCAATGCCGCTGCTCCCAGCTCTGTCTTACCTGCACCGCAAGGCATCTGTACAACTCCCTGCACACGCTCATGCATCGCACGCAAACCATCAAGCTGATATGGCCGCAACGAAACATCATAATCCTCCAAGGGTATCTTTCCCCTAGATCTAGATACTACATCACGAGTCAAAAACTTCGGATCAGCACCGTGTTCGGTTAATGCTACACGGACCCTATTAATCGCCCCTCTTGGAACATATAACCATCCCTCCCTATGCCTATAAAATCTTAAAAACTGCGGAGTGCTTTTAATATACCTATTCTGACGCTTACGTTTTTCATACTCTGGATTAACAAATGTAAACATATTTTCTATAGCTTTGCATAGACGCGGCGAAAGCTCTGCAACACATAAACTTATCTCTGCACCAATACGCACCCTAATCATGACCAACACCAAGCAAAAGGCGACGAACCCGTGAAGGAACGTCGCCAGAAGGAAGAAAGTAGTGCTGAACGCCCGATGAATCCACTTTTACGCAGTACGGTATCTCAACAATATGTATATAGCAGTTATTCACAAAAATAGCATCCCTCTACCCATCAGACACTTTTGTTAACGACGTAAAATGCTCATATGCTGCTGGCCCATTATCCATCCAGACACGTGCTGCATGTTCACTATCAATAAGTTTGCACAGCCATAAAGCACGCCATTCTTTATCATTATGTAACATCTGAAAAGCTAAAACATGCACACCGTCCAAATCCAACGTTTTGAGCAATTCATCACTTGGCCCACGATTTCGTCCAATTGAGTCTTGTGCCAAAGCATAAAATTCCGGCGTAGTTGCCACGCGAACCATCGTATTATTCATAACGCTTTCTCCTGTGTTGTAAATTATACTTTGTAAGACGGACTTTCCATATTTTGTCCCAATGAAATCGCGACCGTATTAAGTAAACGATTACGAGTTTTTGTTGCCCTTTAAGGGGAAAAATATCATTTGGTTGGGAGGTCTTTTCCATCACGATTATATTTTAATTTACCAATAGTATAAAATTCTTTATTTCGACACATAATCCAAAAACACATTTCTTTATCCATAAAGACTTTCACTTCATCGGCCCGCATTGTTTTGGTTAGATCGTATTTAATTGGTATGGTCACATATGATCTAACACTAATCAGTTGGGCTATTTCCATAATATCAACTGGATACATTGTTGTATTTCCAGCATCCTCTTTCAGATTATATTCTTCAACCTTACTATATCCTGCTTTATCATAAGCATAGCCCTTCTTTAGTTTTGACCTACATTTATGTAAGGCTTTATCCAAAGTGCTCTGATACGTCACCGGACGAGCGTGGTCCATCGGGCCATATGATATTAAGCATTTCCCAGCTTCCATGTTCACTGGCGTGATCTGCCAAAATTTCATACTTTGGCCAGATAGATTTTTCAGATTTGGACCATAATAAACTAGTCGTAGAATCCAATCTTTTGGGTGTACGCCCCGCTTTATGTCTTCCACTGTGACCCGTTGTTGGTGTTGCATGGCTTAACTCCTCACCACACATATCTAAATCACCACTTAAACTGCAATGACCCCCTGTATGTTTTTCCACCATATTTGGGTTTATCAAATTGTACCCAAACCACTCATCCTCTGAATCTGCTACATCAATCTGTAGCACTCGCCCATATGCGGCATTGACCTCCGCTATAAGGCACATGGCAAGCTGCCCACTAGGGCTTTTAATGGATTCACCGGGCCTATAAAGTCCATATCTAAACCGGGGGGGTATTTTGGACATTCTATCAAGCCAAGAGCGTCGCCGCCTAGCGTCTGGACTGGATTTTTTCTCATCCATTTTGATCATAAATGAGAACAACTCGCCCATTTGCTCTTTTCTACCTTTCGCTGCCCATCCCTTACGTCGCCAAGGGCTACGGTTGGTTTCGTCCCTTGGTTTTCTTTTCGATCTTGGGGGGCTACAGGGGGAAGAATTTTTATCTAAATCTACATTAGGATTATTAAGTTTATCATTTACTATTCGCACAATAGAGGATTCAATTTTTTGGTTTTCTGGAACACATGAAATACCTATATATCTACCAGACCTCTGTAGCCATTCTGATATTGACTGTATTGCCGAGTATAACTTACTAAAAAGAAACACATGAGTTCCCCAACGCCGACCACCACTTGGCCATCGCGGTTCATACCCAATACGTTCAAGTGTTTTGCCAATCTTCGCCCTTGCCGAAAGCTCACGCCAACCAAGCAACACTCGCAACTCTAGCCATGCATTTCTGGCTGTCTGTGGGCTTGTTTCAGCGACCTTGGCAATATATGAGGGCGATAGCTCAATACATCTATCAAGTGGCAAGCAAGGGGCATTTAGGGGCACATGGGACAACAGTTTATAAATAATAACTTTGCCAGCCCGTACTAGGTTTGGTTTCTTTTGCTCGTTTGCTTTTATCCAATCAGCTACCGCCGTCTTCCGGCTTCGCATACTTCTGGCAGTGTCTCCAAATTCCGTAGTAGGAACACTGTCCATCATGCGCGGCTGACCTCAAATCTATTTTCTCACTATATCAGGCACACCTAAAAACAACAACGCAGCTTTAATTACTATGGTTCTGGCTGGGTTTTCTGGCTATCGCTCCCACCACCCACAAAGCTGGATACGGTATGTATGTCAGTTAGTCTAATCCCAAGAAATGCCGCCACTATAAACAGCATGATCATAATTGTCTGTGGGGTCACCAAGGATCTAAACCACTTCTGCCTTTCAATATTCGCCTTCGCCTCTAATTCTTCCCGGCGTTGTCTATATTGACGGGCTTCATGGGCATACTCATCATCTCGTTTTTCTTTATCCCGCATTATATCGATCATCTTATTTTGAGTGCAGGTTAACGCCTCAAATCGTTCTTTTGATCGTGTCTCTTGAAACTCTAACGTCGTACCAATTTTACTCATATCGACCTTTAGGCTTCCAACATCAGTTTTAAGTGATGTTATATCGCCATCAAGTGCTTCGATACGTTTGGAGTTATCGACAATCATGCGTTCAAGTTCTTTCACCTAGTATGCCTCAAATTACCTAGAATTGGAATGTTTCAACGCTTGACGTTTTCTGACTCGTGCTGCTCTCCGAAGCCGCCTTGCAGCAACCTTTGCGTTACCATTTTCTAATGCCCGGTGCGCACGCGCCTCAATTTTATCAGGATCTAAAATAAATGCTTTATATAGTGCCTTAGCAATTTCATCAAACACCATATCATCTGCATTTTCAGCCAGCTCACCTATAGGACCGGGAAGTAATAAACTTAATGGAACCAGAGCATCAAGTGTTGTAGACAATATTTCGATTGCTTCTTCTTCATCGATCTTCGCATCATCCATTAATTCTGACACCGCAGAAACCGCAACCTCTTCAACCTCGCGTTTTATATCATCACTAATACTCATCATTACTCCCTTTATAATACCGCTATAGTCTCACCATCATTTAATATCGAATGTTTATCCTTCAATTGATTAGCAGTTACAAGCGCACCCAAGATTGCCATTATCTCCTGTGAATCTTCGTACATGGCCTCCAACAAGTCAGTACCTTGCAGCTTCGCCTGACGGACCCTTACAGACTCTACAAGGATGGCACTATTATTTGAAATGGCGGCTGGTTCCGACATCTCATCGCGCACCTTTAGTAGTGCGGGGAGATCACGCATTGTACATTTAATCTCTCCAGCCGCAATACGCCTAGCAAGCAAACCGAGAGCACCATCTACTAACTGAAGATGCTGTTGCTTAATCTTCTTTTTCCTACGCTCTTCATCAGCAGTTGTCTTATCTGGCATAACTGCCTTGCTGACCTCATCAGCAACAGACATTGGAACTGGTGTATCTGGCAGGAATGGAGCAGCTAATCGACCCTCAACTTCGACTATTTCACGCAGTTTATAAATCTTATAATACTTCGCGCGGTAAATCGCGGCAGCAGTCATATCTGGCAATGAAACCTTATCGACTCTGGCTTGCCAACTCCATCGTTTTTTCCACTGACGCATCAGACCATCAGATCTTTGGATCGCCCTAGAAGCAGCACGCGCACTGCGTCTACCCGGCTCCTGCATTGTCCAAAGGAGAAAGCACCTATAGGCCAAATCCGGCTCACCCTTCAACTGATTGATTGGTGCGTCAACTTTCTTAATATTCGCAGGTCTACCTGCACGCCTAACAGAATTTCTTTTGGTTTTAGCGGCCATGTTATTTCCAATACTTTGTATAGGTTAACGATCTATCTTCACGCACATATAAAATACGCAATAAGAGTTCACCACCACGCCTATTTGAATACTGCTTTGTGGTAACACCATCAATAATAACATCCTCAACATCAACTTGAGGAACTGTATATAGCTGAACTCGTATATATCCATCACGTTCGCGTATATTCGATATTAAACCGATATTTGCTGATTTAATTATATCGGCCCATAAGGGGAGCAAATTATCATAACCCTCTACTTCCTCGTTAAAGCCATCGACTTCGGATAACTCTAATGCATTGATTTGCGAGTGGTAATCTTCATGCAAGTTAGACTTAATGTCAGACTGGATCGATAAAGACAATTCATTTAATAATGAAACGCTTACTCCGTGTCTATCAAAGGTTAAATGCGACATTTCAATTCGTGCTCCTGCTAGACACCGCAACTAAATCATAGAGTATCCACATTCGCAAACCCAAAACAGCTTTCCCCGGTTCTATGGATATTTTTTCTACAGTGGCGGATATTGGATCTTTGGTAATTGTTTCATCATATAAAATTACGTTATCGCCTAACGCTAATTGCAAATATACAGCGGCAAACGCATCAAATTCAGCATAATAAGATGGAAGTGTGTAATGTTGGACGTACCAATCAATTACATGATTCGCTTGCCAATCGGCGGTTATAGAATCTGGAGCACCAAGCAATGATGCTGTTGATGGTATTACTTTACTTTCAAGCATATCCATTTCACGAGTACCGGCCTGATTCGCACTTAATGCACATAATGTACTATTAGACGCATCTCTAGTAATCAGCCCTCTATGCGTATCTGTCATGGCATCATAATCAAAATTAATCGTAAAACGGTTCTTCAACTCTTCTTTTGCTGTTTCGGTAATGGCTGTACGCCGCTTAATTAATGGATACTGGCCAACCCGTAGTTCCATCACAGGTTCAACCCGCCTATCATAATAAACAGGCCCATACCCCCCATCCTGCCACGCCATTGACACCATCGGGTATGACTTACAAAGCACATCCTCAATATACTTTATCGCCGTTGCGGAATTTGTATTTCCAGAACCATTTAATAAAACCGATGGTATTAGTGCAATAGCTTGCTTCGACATTGCACGGCTAAACATATCTTCATTGATATTGGCCAAGCCAAGCGTAGACCACTCTACGCACAAATAACGTATAACCTCAATAAGCGTAATCTCTGTCCCATCAGGAGATTCACCACCATCAATAGATGCCGGAACATATACGGTATCGCTATCTTCCCAAACTCCAGTACCACCTGTTACAAAATTGTACTGGAAGAATGATACGTTTTGTGTTTCACCAAGTGAAATATTATAGGGATAACCGGCATCGCCGGGATTCTTCTCTTCCCCATTAACATACGCATTCTTTTGAAAATGCTGCCCTAATGGTGAGTGGAAGCCGACAAATGCTAAATCATTACCAAGTGATGGCGGGAGATTATACACTCGTACACACGGAACCGTTGATACGTTATTGATCGCCATTGGTATTCTGTACCCCAGATTGTTTTCTGGCATATCTGGCCAATCTTCGGTAGTTAGGCGCACTACTGGTATTTGAAGATCATCAATATCTTTTGGATCAACAATCTCCAAATCTATCATTTCATCTTCACCGCCGAACCTAACCCCGCCATTCATGTCGCCTTTTAAGATTACCCATCGATCTTCCCACCACTGGCCATCCACTTGCAGTGAAATTTCACCATAACCAGCCAGAAACCTTCTAGACGTTAGTATTGAATAAACATCAATATCAAGCTGCGACACATTCAATGTAAAAGATCTCGCAGACGAGGAACCGCCCCCCATGCTTACAACATTCTGAATGGCAGGTGCCTTAACTAGTAATGGTTTATAAACGACAGTTTCTTCATTCCCAGGAACCGATGATGAGAGTTTTTTACGGCTTGATATTGCCTTTGTTGAAACATTTATAGTTTCACCATTACCAAAAACAAGTTCAACACATAAACATACAGACTCCATCATCGGGTCTAGTTTTAATACGTTTTTCCAGAAAGTAGAATTTCTTGGTTGATGATAAGTAAGGCTTTTACGCCACTTTTGAGTAGACCAATAAGAATAAATGCGTGTTTGTGGTTCCCATACCATTACACTTCTTCCTCAAGCGTAATGGCCATATCGCCAGCCTGTTTCCAAATATCTATATCCGCAGCTGGTGAATTAGATTTCGTTTGCTCATACCATCCGGCATTATCTAATTGGGAGCCACTAGTAATTCGTCCAAGGATCACATTGTTTGGATTAGAATATGGTGCATAGCGAGTCGCGACCGCAGGAGATTCATCCAAGACCAACACAACTGGTTTAACTTCATACTGGGCATGACTACGAAGTAGTTGACGTAGCGTATCTCGCTGCTCCTGACTCACATCACCAACAAGCCTGCCGGTGATTGTACGTTGTGGTGGCCCTTCTGGGTAGGCCCACGACAGACCACCTTTAGTTTTATAGTTTGTAATATTTGGTTGTTCATTGCTTGTGGTGGTCCATTCTAGTGGAACCTCAAGCTCCTCACGAGCACCAACTACAATAGTTCCAACTCCAAGTGCTTGATTGGTCGCATTACCCAATTCCCTATCACCAGTAATTTCGATATATCTACTACGCTGTACCGAATCACCTCGGTATACCCATCTACCAGAAAATACTGTTAACGCACTTAATGTACCTAATAAAGTAATATCAAAGTCGGTATCTAGAATTAGGTGATATTCAGTAGATGATATTTTTATACATTCAGTAATATTTGCAGTCTGTGTAAATGGTGCTGGTGGAGAACCAAAACTCCCCGCTAAATTAACATAAAACGGTTTACCTTCACTTGTGTTCCATTCAGCATTTTCTGGCATATAACCCGGTCCACCCCCCAGTCGCACAACGACCTTATTTGGAGATTCCATACTTAATATATCTGGTGAAAACACTCTAGAGATATAGGTCTGGTGAGTCGCCACAACCGTTGTCCAAGTTACTTTATCATCGGATACGCGTATTCCAACATTGCCAATATTTGAATTAAAAGCTGCAATGCAATTCCAATTAAATCTTTTCATTGTATTATCTGGATCAGCTACAAGAACTACCTTAAACGTATCAGTTGATGATCTTGTTAGATCTAACTCTGATCGATATTGTAATCGCGGAGATGGCAAGGTAAGGTTTTCTGCACCATATTGGTATTTGGTAAGACCATTAAAATTGTCTCCAGAAAAGCCAGAAGCACCACCCCATCTAGCACTAATGGCATACCCCATATTAATCGGGTTTCCTGTTATCAGTCGACCCCGCAAATGTTGAGGCCAATCGGTATCAATATTATACGCTCGAAACTGGCTTAAAGCACTATTCTTGATTTTACCTGTATTACCACCACGCTCCTCAGACTTGAATATATTAATAGATCGCCAGTTTGATCTCCTATCCATATGAGGAATAAGAGCGGGACTATTAGCAAGGTGTCCAAAACGCAGTATTTGTACAATTGAACCAACCGGTACTTCGGTTACTGTAAATGGGCCTACACGTTGCCATTCGCGAGTTGAAGCATCATCATAACCACCACCGGTCTTTAGAGATAACATTACTTGGGTTTCTAAAGATGGAGCAAGAAAAGTACCAACATTAACAGATGCAATGCTTAACCGTATACGATTAAACGTTGCCATATTTGCATTTATTAGCGATGCCTCTATTGGAGTTGAACCAGCATTAACATCAATTAAAGCAATACCATTGTTTGCTATAACAACCCGCAGGTAGATAGCTTGTTTTAAACCAGAAGTATGATCTGATGCATTTATATCAAAAAATATACCTGCATCATAACTTGTCAATACATCCTCATATCCATACTCTGTCTTTACTTCCGCCTCAATAACAACCCCGCCCTGCTGGTCGGTGGTCGGCATCCATGTTGGTTGGGTATCAGATGGTGGCGTAGTGGACCATGTCGTATCATCAAGCTCATTGATATAGAATTGCCCAAAAAATGCAGGATTATCTGAAAGCCGCTGTCTCCACGAATTATAATTACTAGATACTTGACTAACTGTTCTCGTCCAAGGAGAACCGGGAGACACATTGCCTCCAGCACCCGCAACAACTCCAAATGGAATCTGCCACGCTACAATAGGTAATGGGTAAGGACTAGACTCCGTATACATATTAGGAGAACTCTCTACCCGGTATTCCGTATAATTTGCAATCGGAGACATATCCCAACCACCCAGTCGGAAATAGATCGTTCTATTATTTGCTGTAAACAATGATGGATCATCGGTGGCATCTAGGGCACCCGCGAAAAACGATAAATATTTATGGCAATTAATCAGGTTCATATAGCAGGGAACAAACCTTATCGTTCCCTGTGAGCCAGTAAGATAGTTATTGCTAGTCCAATCAGTTAATGGAGTATTTGGATTAATGCGCCATAAAACAAATTCCCAACCGGTACGATGCCATTCAGTATTAACGCTTGGGACTATATAATAACACAATATCATCCAGTAATAATCTTGGCCTCGTACAGCGGCAATATGAGCTTTTGTTAATGCCGATGGAACACCAGTACCCCTAGTTAGATTAGCATTTACAAATGCACCTATACCTGTCGCAATTCCAGTCTGTAGCTGTTGTAGAGCATCCATCCAATGCAATAAAAATGTACCAGAGTCATCCCGAAGTCCAGCCATCGTAAACACATGCTGGTCTATGCTGTCGCCATTCTCTGCGATTGCTGGTGTCATAGCATCTGGTGGCTCAATCCACGAAGCACCACCATCAGCAGATACGATATCTCTAAAATAGTTCGTAGTAGTGCCCGCTATCAAATCTATCCAAGCAAGACGAAGATAATCGCCACTACTATCCATCTTTAAGGATTCATAGTTTACTGGAAAAGTATCTAAATACTTTGAGGCAACATCAGCTGATAGCAGTTCCCATTTTACGCCATCTTCCGACCACCATATATTAATATCATTACGATCGGTTCGGCTCATCATTCGTAGTGTGCCATCACCCATAGCACAAACTTTGAATACATCTAATGTATAGCCAATACC
>Ga0233411_10000103_pt1 | contig 29397 bp, 27 predicted proteins | sample Na_anoxic_2_MG_FD_179799 | JGI IMG/M metagenome (GOLD analysis project Ga0233411, IMG submission 179799) | Seawater microbial communities from Saanich Inlet, British Columbia, Canada - Na_anoxic_2_MG | ecosystem: Environmental > Aquatic > Marine > Inlet | place: Canada: British Columbia...
ATTCTTCCGTTTAGGGGTTCCCCCAGTGGTAGCTATACTCTTGGTGATCCATCAGACGCTTTCTGGACGCTTGGGGGCTATCCACCGGATGAGACGTATGTTGGTGCAGATACTCCGTTTGTTCGCTTAGAACGCAAGCAAGAGGCTCTACGGTGGCTGTTCAGAGAAGATGGCAAGGTACTTGAATGGTACGGCGGGGCTGGTTCTCCGGTCAAGTGTCGTCCTAAAGTCAAATCGATCAATTTCCCCGAGGGGCAGTGGGCCAATCGTTGCGAATATCAGATTGAACTCGAAGCGGAATATTTAACAGGTGTTACCGACGAAGATATTTTTGATGCTTCTGGTTTGAATGATGTGTCAGAAGAATGGCAATTTAGCGAGGTGACAGGTCAAGATGGCAAGGTGTTCGAGATCACCCATACGGTCAGCGCCAAGGGGGTGTTGACGTTTGATGAGGTTACAGGAGCAGAAACACAGGCTTGGGCTAACGCTAAAGAATGGTGCGATGCAAGAGTTGGTGGGACACCCGATAACGATTTTGTTTCATATGCCACCGGTTTCACGAATTGGGTAAACGGCAGCTACACAACAGGTCTGAATATTGCAGAGCGAGATGGTAGTTATGCGATTACAGAGACGTGGAGAATTCGAGAAGCTGGTCCAGGAGAAGTTGCTGCGACATATGTTGAGAAATCGTTTACAGTAGTTCATCGATCCGAAAATGATACTGTTGATGTGACATATAATGGGACAATATATGGCTTGTATGATCAAGAGCGTACTGGTGGTTCATCAGCAATAGCTTATGCGAAAACAGAAGTTCCGACTAACGCAACTGCCAAGACGGAGACAGAGACATCATTGGGTACACTGCTTGAGGGATATGTAATTCCAACATCTCCCACGCAGAAAAACATTACCGTTAACGAAAAAGATGCGGTCGTCACATTCAGTTTCAATTGGTCAGCTAGCGAAGAGGCTGACTATACACAGAGCAACGAGGCTACCTTGTCTTACAATGCTACTGATGGTATTTACACTCTGGTTCTCAATGTTGAAATTGAGGGGCATGGAGATACCAAGACCGAACGACTTGATAATGCTCGGGACAATATCCCTTCGGATGTAGATGCTCGGACCTTGGCTCAGACTTTGATTGGTACCCAGAAGCCTGTGGGTGTTACTTTCACAGGCACCCACACAGCCAAGACAAGTGCTTTGAACGGTACCAGAGGTACATCTCGAACATCGTGGACTTGGACTGACAGAGATGAGAATAACGTTGATATCAGTGTTGATATTGCATATCCACAAGTGATAGCGGCCAAGCTGTCTATTCCTGGTCGTATTGCTGGGCCAATCATTCAGCGGATTAACACAGCTACCGCACAACAGGTGAGTGTTAACTATCGATCTGAAGGCCATGGATCGACGAAACCGGATATTGATACCGTTGCCGACACTATGGATGCAGCAGGAGGCGTACCGTATGGCCCCATGATTAGCCCGTGGTATCCTGGATCGTACATTCTCGAAAATGATCATGAGGTTTGGAATCCTACCACCGGGAAGTATTCTCGCACTAGAGTTCATACGGTTACGGAGAGCGGATCGTAATGGCTACAGTAATATACGATGATGAATGGGGTGCTAGAAGCACCAAAGTCTTTGGTTGCTCTTTCAAGAGTATCACAGCACAGATGGGTTTTAATAGTCAGCCCATTGTGTTTACGGTGACTGTGATTGAAGAGGCAGACCAAGATTTTACACTAGATCAATATGATGTTCGATCTGCCCAATCTGTTAGATTCGGTGAACTTAGTATCTTGGGTATCGTTCAGTCTTGGGAGAGGACGACCACTGATCCAAATGGAACTGGTATCTATGTAGTACGGCTAACTGATTGTCGTACCGTTCTTGATTCAGCGAACATAGCCAATGTCTATGTGGATGAACCTGATTCCGAAGTAGCTCTGATTGACAGCAACGTTGTATATATCGGTTCTGATCGGACAAGCGAATCCGACTCATCAAGTAACGAAGAGGACAATGGCGTTCTTTTCAGTACTGTGATGGAACGTGTTGAGGCGACTACTCTTCGATATGGCAACAATGTATTCGAAGTTGATATGAGTGAGCTTGCCACACTTGAAAATTGGCGAGGCGAAGGTGTCAATCAATATTATATTGAAGGCGAAATCCGGTCGTTAGTTTCAACAATTACCGAATTCTGTAATGCTGTTGGTGCTGAGTGGTGGGTTGAATCACAAAGAAAAAGTGTTGTTGATGATACGGTTGTTATTACAATCAAGACTGTTAGACGTCTCGATGGCATTGGCAATCCCACTGCTATTGAAATGGATGAGTTGGTCGCTCTACATGGTGACAGAGTTATCCGTCGCAAAGATGGCTACGAGAATCAAGACATCACTACCCATAAAGTTATTTGGGGTGGTGTTAAGCGAAAGCTGGATCAGGTCCATGGCGTAGAAATCAATCAATTTTGGGGCTTCGATGAAGTTGGACAACCCCTGGCTTCTCCGTCATATACAACACCAGATGAACCACAGTACCGTAGGATAAGCACCGACATAGCAGAAATGGAAAATGCTCTTAACGGTGGTCTCGATGGGTCTATGGACTCTGATCAACTAGCTGCTCTAAAACGATACATAGATGATGTTTGGGGTAAAAGATTCTATTTTGCACTCAACAAAAACACGATGTCTGATATAGGACAAGACCTGCCAAACTATCCAGAAATAATTCCTGCTGGATGGTGGGAAGGGAGTACGCCTCCGCAGGGATCACTCCCTGGTGGAGCTAGGCAGTTTGACCCCGACATTCTCTTGAAGATGACTACTGAAGATGGTCGTTGGGGGCCGTTTGTTCATCTGTCGGAACTTTTTACTACTGGTTCTGGAACTGTTGAGTCTCCGATTGTCCCGCATTATGTTACTTGGGCACCTCTTGTTCAAAATTCCAATAACCTTATTCCGCGAGAGAGCGAATCTTTTATGAAATGCACGCTAGAGCAATATGGTCGATATGTCATAATGGTTCTTCCTGTTCCGCTAACTCGTTACTATATGGACTCAGATACCGGAGAGACTAGCGAGAGTCGCGTCACTCGTCATGGATCACTATCAAAAGCATGGGTGCCAATTATGGATCGTGGTATTCATTATGGACCATGGAGTAATACACCTATGGTTCGTAGTCGTGTTCCGTCTCCTGGATCGTCAGAAGTATCTATCGACAAGGATTTGGTTCCATGGACATTCGGTGTTCGAGGATTGTTGGACCCTATGGCCCAGATACTCTTGACAGAAATGGCAGCACAAAAAATTGACACCTTACCAGGGCTGTCGGTAATCAATACGGGACAACTTGAAGTAGCCGATGTACCCCAAGTGAATGTTGGTCAATCAATTGGTTTGGGCGGCAGTGTAACTGAGGTATTCATCCGATTCGACAATAATGGCGTCTTGACTCGATATGTCATGAATCTATATACTCGGGAACTGGGTGAGTTCAAGAGAAAGAAGCAAAAGGAACAAGAGACCCAACAAGAAGAAGAAGAGAAAGAACCCGAAGATAATTTCCCGGAGACCAAGGACGACCTCGAATCTCCACCAGAACCAGAATCCGCTCCTGAGACTGAAGAGGACGACGGACTTACTGGCCCATCGGAGGAACAGATGTCGTATGTGTACGACAAGCCCGAGGGTGGCATGGGTATCGTCTCCGTGAAGGAAGGTGGCCCCTATTATGCTGTCAGGCGACTCAATTATGCAGACATCGACCCAAACACGTTCGCTGGCGGTTTGAACATTACGAATTCATATTTCTTGTCCGAGTGGACTGGTGTCCGAAATTTGGCAGAAACAGACAGTAGCCCTGGTTTGATTCCAGTTGGTACTAAAGTTACGGTTAGCATCTTTTCTGAAAGCGAGTTTGGTCCTTGGGTTCCGTACATGGAACAAACCCCACAAGTGTTTACGCCACCGGTTGTGGCGTAACAATAGGAGAATTAGATGCCAGGTATAGGTCATTTGCCAGACAACAAATTGTTTAGCCTTGCGTTGCATGGCTACAATGCTTATCAGCCAGAATGCGGTATCTTTTGTGGCGGGTATCAGGGTCCGCTCTATCCGAATCCTACGACGCTTTCTTATCCGGGTTTCGACCCGTATCAATATGTTGAGCCTACTGCGGTAGAGTATACGCCAGATATACGGTATACGGGATTGGGCGCTGGCAATCCTGGCATTGATTACAAGAATCCAGGACACATTATTGGTTTGATTGATACTTTCGGTCGTATGTCTTATGGCATTGGCATGATGCTTGCTGTTCATGAAGGTAGTAATGGTGATGGCGGTGTAGGTCCAGCGGTTAATATCACCTTGCCAATGTTGGCTGTAGATGATGATGATGATGGCATATTTGGCATGGGTAATCTTTATCCAGCGATCGCAGAAGTTCCGAGTATCTGGCCCGATAGCTTTGCGATTCTCCCAAACGGGAGGGTGACACCAGACCCACGGGCGTTTACTTCATTTTCTGCTGGTGCTGGTCATACGCCAGACCTTGGTTCGTTGGACGCTGAAACGTTGAGTGAGTTATTTGTTGTCAAAAGTGTGTTTTCATATTATGGAATGCCTCAGTATCTCAGATCAGCAATCGAAGTATTGGCTGCTGCCGCCGAACCGTTGACCGAGAAAGCAGAATTGGATTTTACACTAGACAGTCCACATATGTTTAATTACTATGCACATCAGACCAACTTTTTTCCAGATATTGATGACCCAGGCATGAGTCATCATGAATTGATCCCAGGAGGGTTGGCTATTAGTCAGTGCGAAACATTGTCTGCTGGACAAGCTCTCAAGGTGTTGACCGGAAGTGAAGAATATCACAACGGGGAAGATGGTATGAATGAGTATCGTTCTTTAACCGAATTGAATTCGGTAGTCAATCTTGTGCCGGTGCAGGTGATTGGTGCAACTTACTGGTTGGATGATCATAGTTATCGTGAGATACACCCCCCTGGTGGTGGTGTTAATTATGAAGTAGATGATTGGACTGCGAGGGGGTTCTTGGTGGCTTCGTATATGATAGTAGATTTGGTAATCAATGTATCCGACCTTCCTGTTGATCCAGATAATCCCGAGCCGGGACAAGTTACGGTTGAGGGCACTGCTACTGTTAAGCCGATTATTACGAACCCAGAAGCATATCGTTTTACCATAACGAATCGTCCACGACCTGTTCCAGACCCCGGTTGGACACATGACGCACCAATACAGACTGTAATTTGGGGTGCCGAGGAAGGCGTAAAAAGGCAGGCGTCCATAGCTCTGTCTATGACCAACAAATATGGTTGGGACAAGGCGTGGCTTGGCGGGAGTGAAGCTTCGGATATGAATGGTTTTGATGATTCTCTAGAAGACTGGACCTTGGGTGGCAATAGTGATCTTGGTTTTAACATAGCCGATACGACACCGCTAGAAGTTCCGTTTTCTAAGACGTTCACGCTTGGTGCGGGATGTACGTCTATTCGAATGCGTGTTTTCTGTCGCAATCGTCATACGGTTGCGCAAGGGCCTGATTGGCCGATGATTAGTCCTGATTATTGGGTGCCCTACGAGATGGAGTACCCAGACTGGTGGCTGTTGCTTCCGAATATTGGCGAATACATTACAGTATATCCGCGAGGTGTGATAGAATCGGATTGGGTGGATAATCCTACAGCAGTTGTAGGCGCTTTAGATATGGCTAACATAGAAGTGGCCTTTACTGTAGCTGGTACGAAGTTCGATCCGATTTCTTTTGAGGTGTCGTTGTAAGGTGTATAAGAAGAATGGAGGGAGAAAATCATGGCAACATTGGAATTGTATGCTGGCGAAGACACCTTAGTCTCCGCGAGTTCAGGCTTAGGGTTTTTCGGGGATGACGGCTTCGACGATGCCGTACCCGTTGGTGATTACAACGGTCACACGTTTGTGACAAATGCAAGTGGTACTGTCCAGGGGTTCGAGTGCAATAACAACAAGCACAACGGAACTACTGGTGTGATCCACGGACAGGAAAGCTCGGGTGTTGCTTTGAGGCAGTTACCCAACGAGCTTGCTGCTATCAATGTGCGATTTACCCACGATGCCACTGTGTATTGTCAGCAGGCGAAACTCTGGGTATTCGACGGGAGCTTCACGGATGCTGTTGCGAACAAGGACATACCCGCCGAGAATCTCACGTTTTATGTGGCTGAGATACGCCATAAGAGCCGTCTACAAACAGAGACCAGTGCCTATTCTGATGCTTCGTGGTCCGACGTAAGCGCATCAGGTTCAAACTATATCTCTCTGGTCAATTCTCCAGGTCTGAATGGCACAAGAGAAGGTGGGTTCGAAGAACTCAGCGATCAACACGATTGGTATGCTGCGTTGACATGTACTCCAACTCAGTTGGGAGACAAGCAATTCGGCATGACTTTCGAGCTTGAATATCTGTAGGAGTTAATCGTTATGCGAATGTATACTCTACACTTTGGCCATGGTCTAGAACATACGGAGATGTTCTCTGATTATGCGCATCAAAATTTGCCATCCAATTATTCCACTGGCTGGGCAAGCGGCACTGGCTATGCTGGAGGTGCCTCATCATTCTTCGGCCACAATAATACACAGATCGTCTCACACAGAGAGATTCTCGAACGTTATGGTGTTAAGGGTGGACACGGAGAGTACTGTCTTGAAGTTTGGCAACACGAAGATCATGTCAACGCCTGCAATTTATTTACAGGTGGCTGGGGCGACCTTCCGTTTACCGGACACGCCGACGATGTGCGACCCTTCTATCTCAAGTTCGACTTCATGTATACTAACACCACTGGTGGTGGCGTCCTTGTTCTGCAAAGAAGTAGAACTGGTAGTACGTCCAGAGACCTCTCGCTATCGTTAAGCAATGGTTATTTGAACGTAGTGGGCTGTAAGCATATCACACAACCAGACAGTGATCCACCATCCTATCTCCCCACCGCTTGGATGCAACGAAGCGAAGGGCGACAGGGATTCATCTATCTGGAGCCAGACAAATGGCACGAAATTCAGGTGTTCGTTAATCCACAAACTGGCTGGGGAGTTAGCGAAATTGGACCACCTCCGATTATGGGTTATGGTTACGAGGATGTCGATGTACTCCAAACAATGTTCGAAGCATACGAAATTGCTCCAACCAATCCGCCAACGATTCCAGACGCAGAAGCTTGGGGTGGAGCAGGACTCCACGATCTTCAAATGGACCCATGGCCGAACAATGGTCATCCGATCTTTCCAAATGCCATGCTGCCGGGGCAAGATCAAACGGCTTGGCCACCAGAAAACTATGCTAGCGGTCAGTATTTCTACGGGGAAGACTTGGGTCTGGTCTATGTGTGGGTTAACGGCAAATTGGATATAGAACATTCAACCCACATGGCAAACGAACAAAGCGCTCTCGGCTGGAGCATGGGCTACACCCAACAGAAGATGTATCTTGGCTTTGACATTAACAATAGTGATCCAGACGATTCGCGTGGTGGTCGTTTCTTCTACGACAACATCATCTGGAACGACAGTCGTGATCCATCTGGCACAGTTCTGTCGAAAATTTTTGATCCGCTCTTCTCGTCCCACGAGAGTCTTGAGTGGAATCCGGGGTATGGCCTAAAATTCACAGCAATGGAGATGGACCCTGATCACCTGGAAAATGAATGGGATCGGACGCACGATGGGTGGCTTCCTGACTATCCATTGGGCGCTTTGGTGCCCAGTGGTGATCCCTATTTTGTGCCAGCCCCAAATCGCTACGGTGCTCCTACAGACAGTATGATACCCCATGGAACAAAGTTGACTCCCATCAATGTTGACTGGGACGGAGAACAACAGGAGTATACGGTTGAGCATGGCAATGAGGCTTGGCATGATGATTACGGTCTTGCGACCCAAACATTCCGGTCAAGAGACTTTGCCTATCAACACATACAGCCAAACGAAAGTAACCCATGGTCAGTTAGCAGTGACGCCCCCATGTTGGAATCTGAGGTCTCGGGAAGCAGGTCTTTGTTCTATCTCAAGCGTCCTCTTTCTGTGTCTGGCGAACAGCCGTTGGCTGGCGGTTATGGTTTGGGTGGCGTTAAGGATTATGTTCCTAACATCAACGCCGATATGGGAGAAACAGCACTGCCACCTATTTATCGTATTTGGACGTGTTTACAGGATTTTTCGACTGGCACCAATAAACCGTGCGACACACAACATCATCTAATTCGTGTTCCTTCGGGGATAAGCGGGTACGTAGATTACATATCAGATGGTCAATGTCCTGGAGACCGCACATTCAGAGCTTGGCACGATGGCAATTCTGCTACGAGTGATGGTAGTTCCCTGTCTGATTGGCCTTATAATCCAGTCACGGGTGATCCATGGACATGGGACGATCTTGATGAAATACAAATAGGTGTTTCTCATGAAATTCATACTGGTGGCAATAGTGTCGCAATCCGTTCGATATTCCTTGTTGTGGAACATGGGACCGCGATTGATCCCGAAATTGGTATCTTAGGGAACAATCTGTTGGTGTGGGAAAAAGCTGATGACATTCCGTTCTACATGCAAAGCAAAGAAATGTATCATCCAGGATGGCGATACTACGAACCGGGCGAAAACTTCACCTATTACAATAGATGGGGCGTCAGCCCTGTTTTCACGATTGATCGCACTGATGGACAAACTGCTGATGGCGAGGCAATTATCTCTGGGCCTCAATACAGTGGCACTATCGAACTAGATTACTCTATAAGGTATCTCAATGGAGAGATCGTCACGGGGCCTCAGTACCGTAAATTTGATGAGCATTTTCCTGAAGTTTGGGTATACACAATCAGTGGCTACAGTCCCTCAAACCCAATACGTCATCCCATGCGCGGAGAAGTCATTACTGACTGCAATGGTGACCACTTCACCTTCTTGACTTATCCTGTCCTCCAATACAACGACAAAAAATACCCAACAGATCAGGGTCTTTCTCCACTAAATCGCTATCCATACATTGTCTATGATTACCAGACATTGTATGTAATACCACTACATATACATAACGTTGCCACACTGCTTGATCCCGAAGAGATGTATCGTACTTGGACTGATCCGAATGCTAAACCCAGCATAAGCGGCTCTCTTGGCACAACCTGGACTATCAACAAATCACAGAATGCTTTCAACTTCAAAGTTGATCCAGATAGCTACTTCTCTACATTCAGCCCTTCGTCTGTGGTCAACCATGCATCGACACATCCAGGAGAGACTATCGACTATACTTTCCCAGTCTCTCGAAGTGGACATGATTACTACTTCCAAGCACCTGATCTACCATCTGGCTCGGTATTTCAGATCATCCATCTTACAGAAAAGTTGGGTGTTCCAGAGGCCGCTATTGACCACGAATTGTATGAAGCCAATATTGGCCTATATCAGACCACTGCTAATCAAACTACTAATGATACTGGTGAAGGTCGGTTTGATTTTTACACTGGTGTTCCTGGTAGTGAGACTTTTATCTCTGGATACACGTTCGGGCAAGACGGAACAGCGGGGTGGCACATGAATGATGTTACTGTGTTGGTTCCATCTGGTACACGACAGGTGCAGTTTACGTTTAGTGCCATACGGAATACCACTGGGCCAAAATCTCCTGGTGGTACATTGGGCGGTACGTCTAACTTTGCATCCTTCGATGAACCGTTCTTTATCCTGAGCATGTCGTCTGGCCATACGCCGAATGCGCATCATCCCGCAGACACCGATCAGGATGGACGGATAGGCAGCGAAGAATTGGCCAACTACATCATGCTATGGCAAAGCGGCATGTTGCCTCTGGGAGTGGCTAAGGATTATCTAACCAAAGCTGAGTCTATTTGGCAGAGTGGCACATCCACATATTTCGGCGATCCGTCTGGTGGTCTATATTATGATGCCGCAGATGGGCCGAAACCTGATAGATGGATGAGTTCAGGTCTTTTGTAAAGAGTACAGTGGGAATTAACAGTTCCTTTTAGGGCTGTTGGTGTATAATAGGGTAGGTAAGATAGATTCTTGGAAAACTAATGGAGGGAGGTGAAAGACATGGCAGCAGCGATTAACTTTTACGCAGGACAAGGTGGTGGAACTTGGGTAGACCTCAATACGTCTGGTTTGGGCTTTTTCGGTGCATCTTTCGGGACTTCGGTTCAAGTCGGGGAGTATCAAGATAGCACCTACATCAGCGCGAGCGACGGTAGCGCGGCAGGTCCAGAAGCCACGAACTGCAAGTACGACACTGTAACTTCCGGTGTTATTATCGATGATGCGGCGGCAATCGTTCCGTCAGCAGTTGCGATCAATTCTGGTACGTTGAACGTCCGTTTCACGTTTGATTCGGCAGTCAAGACCCAGAACTGTGAGCTTCGCATTTTTGATCGTACCACGATCACCGAGGGTGCTGAGGGCGTTACGACCAAGGTGCTTCAGGTATGCAACGATGGTTCAGGTGTTAGTTCTAGCGGTACTGCGGTAGCAGCGGCGAGTCATACTGGGTGGATTGCACCTTCTGGCTCTGGCGTTACAATGGCATTGTTGAGCAGCGCTGGCAGTGGTGGTCTGAGTCCCGATGGCACAGACACTCAGGCAACGCGGCACGATTGGTACCTTTGTATGTCAGCTACGCCGTTGAGCATCGGATCAAAGGAGAACTTCGGTCTCTATGTGCAATTGGAATATTTGTAATCCGACTTTACAAGATTAGGATTTCTGGGAGGATGTTGATTGTCCCGACGATCATAATCCTCCCATTTTTTTTTGGAGATTTGAAGTGAATGGAAAACCAATACCTCGCAATAAGGATGGTTTGATAGAAAAAGCCTGTATCGATTGTGGTAAAGTAAGATATTCTAAAAAAGGTATCCCGAGAGATAGGTGTGTTAGTTGTGGCAAAAGACATCGTTTCAGATCGCAACCTGCCGTTGGACTAAAAACTATTAACAATATGGATCAAGTTATAAAAGAATATCAATCTGGACGAAGCTTGCAATCTCTTGGCGAACAATACAATGTGTCAGCCATGACTATCAGAGCTAAAATTCTTGCTTATGGAGAAAAAACAAAAACATACTCACAGGCGGCGATACAAAGAGAGGAACTGAACGACACAGTACATCTAGCACATGCTCGTGTTCATGAGATGTGCCGAACAGGAGAATTCCAAAGGAACAGAAGCGCTATGCTTCAAGGAATTCCAATCGAACAATGGCAAGGATTTACAACACCAGAAAATAAACGTCTGGTAGCTAGTCCAGAATATAGAAAATGGCAGAAATCAGTTTTCAACAGAGACAATCATACTTGTCGGCTATGTGAAAAAACAAATTGCCCTATAGCAGCACACCACATTTACATGAAAGCTAAATACCCAGATATGGTTTTAGACATAGACAATGGCATTACGTTGTGTGATCAATGTCATCACAAAACAATAGGTCACGAAGATGAATACATCGATTGGTGTATAACAATATTGAAAGGTGACCTATGTGGCAGAGAACAATAGGATTGGACGGAGACATTTACGATTCGAAATCTGAAGCTAAAGTAGCTGATTGGCTTCTTATGAGCGATATCGAATACGTACCGCATAAGCGGTTACCAAAACCAAGTCGCAGTATTTGCGATTTCTACTTGCCCGATTATGATTTATGGGTTGAATACGATGGGCTCATGGAGGTTCGTGCAGACGACAAGTTGGAGCGGAAAAAGGCATTCTACCAGAAACACGGGTTGAAGTTTTTGATTATTACCCGAGACCATTGGCAACGAGACTTGCTAGAACGGATAGAGCTAGGGGGTTAGGGTGACCAAGAAACAAAACACGATTTATGGCGTAGTCGGTTTGGTCCTGGGCATCGTCGGAGGCATTGCCGGGACAGCTTTCTCAATGGGTGCAGAGCAGCAATACTTCAAGGACAAGATTGTAGCAATTGAGACACATCAGAACGAACATACAGAGCAGGTTGAAAAAGAAATGGACCGCTATGCAGAAATCATAGCGGCCCACATCACTCAATTACAAACGACCATCGCTCAACTTACCACAACTGTCGGAGACCTTCGTACCGATGTCTCGGTGTTAAAAGCCCTGATGGAGCGTATGGAGCAAGACATGAGAGAGAAGTCAGATTCCCCCTAACACCATCGATACATGACTTCTATTGCACGACGAAGCAGGGTGCTGAGGACACATGCCTCACCCTTGCTTATTGCGTGTTGTACTGCGATCTTCTCATCCCCTCGTTTGACACTCAGGTAAATACGGAACCTTCCGTGTTCGTCCTTCCCAAAGTATAGCACGGCATTTCCGCTCTGGTTCGAGTGGAATAGCCCCTTGTGCTTACCCTTCGACGCATCAAATGGTCCAACCCCGTCCTGGAGTCCCACCAAAACCGCTAGAAGCTCACCAATGTCGGCATCGCCGAGCTTGAATCGAATCTTGTTGTCCCAATCGAAGCGGGCGTTTCCTTTGTCGTCCTTACCCTTCTGATTTGCCATCTCTAGGAAGACGCAGTCCTTCTTCGACCCCAGACTCCACTGAGATGCAGCACCGTTCCCGTCACCCTTCGCCTTGTAGAGCACAAAGCCCTGACTGAATTCCTCTGCCATTATTCGGCTCCCTTCTTTTCTTTCATTTTCCGCATCTCTGATGCGGCGGCAAGCGCATCCTCATAGGACAGCGATTGCAGGTTCACGTCTCCAGTTTGATCATTGAGTTCATACGCGATTGCCAGTCCATCTAGGACTTCCGCAATCTTGAAGCCATGGCGATCTGATATCAGACGAATCATGCTAATTTGGCTTGTGTGGATCGGACCACCCTTCTGAATATCCGCAGCGGTCGCTACGGTCTTGCTCACTTCTTCAGCAGCAACAACACGTCGCAGGCACAGAGCGTTGCGATACATCCTACCCTTCGCACGGGTGTCGGCCATAGCCACCAGATACGTAGCGTAGTCCTCAAAACAGTTCTCACCATGTGCGTCGGCTAGAGCCTCAAACCGCTTCTCCCTACCCTCGGGGGTTAGAAATACACCCCACGCTTTTGCACATGCACGGAACCGATTTTCCTCTGTCGGCGCAGCAACGAGATCGCAGCCTTCCTCGATCAGTTCTCCTACAAGCTCGCCAGCGACACGCCTAAGCCCCTCAACCCGTGGATTCTTACCATCCACCTCATCCTCAAGGAACTTCCCCAACACGTACTGAGTCCACTCAGGATCGCTCGGAGTAGGAGGCTCACGTTCTTCCACCTCTATCGGCTCACCAGAGTCATCCACGACCTGTTCTGCGTCTTGCCCTACCGCCACGCCAATATCGTTATCTTCCTCGACATCAGACAAAACGGCCAAACTTTCCTCGCCCTGCTTGTGGGCTTGGAGCTTTGTGAGTAAATCTGGTCGCTTGAGCTTTTTGCCATTTGCGTCCAATAGTTGATCTTCTGTGTAGCCGAGAGCCAACAGGGAGTCTTTGAGTTCTTTCTTGCCCATTCGTGTAGGAGGCTTCATTTCAGTTGTCATTCTTCATCTCCGTTAATACAAACTTTGCCAACACTTCAACATCACAGTCTGGTATGATCGTGTCACATACCTGGATGCCAAATTCTGCTTCAATCAATTTCTTGTGAGATTCATGTCTCACGATAACTCGCACCCTTGGGTCGCAAAATGCCGGTTCTAACTCGTCTGGTTCTAGATGTGATTTGTCGATGAATTCTGGATCGAAAGCATAGTGATATACAATCGATGCATTGCTTGCGAGCGCCTCGATGGTGGTTCCAATACTCGTGGCTATCAATGGATGATCTTGCCACCTTCCCAAGTCGGAGACGTCAAAGACAGAGCAGAGTGGAGGCAGACATGCTGGAATAATGTGCTGTGTGAAAATGCAAATGTCTAGACCAGCGTATGTCTTACACAATTGATTGATAGAGTCCAGCCCCATATATGTCAAGTGAGATACTGCTAGATGGTTAAAGACAAAACCGATTAACGCTTGATCGTCATCGAGTTTGAGACCCAACTTCGCCATTCCCTCTGACGCATCTGCTTTCCGCCTGACAGCTTCTTTGTGTTTGGCATTTTTCTGTTTCTTCTTAGCCATTCTGATTACCTCTCCGCTGGTTCGCCATCTGCCTAGCCATCATTTCGCATTGGTTGATAGACTGTTGAGTAGCTTCGTCAATCTTACCAACCGTATTCCTGTGCAATGGTGCTGGAATGTGATAGATCAAGCCAATCTCGGCTATCCGCAACAACATATCGTAGTCATCTCGGATTGGCATGTTCGTGTTGAAACCAGCTTGGAGTTTGGGAAATACTTGTGGCCTCATAAGGAAGTTGCGATCATATGGGAAATTTGCCAGCAGCCTTTGCATATCAAAAGAACAACGAAACACTCTTTCTATCCTGCCATCGGGATGGTGATTGTCAAAGTCACTCACGACACAGGCGACAGATGGCTTGGTCTGTCCAATCCTGATTGCTTGTGCGATTTTGTCTGGTGCATACCAGCTTGTCGGGTCCATGAAGCCAAACCAAGTTGCCCCCTGCCATTTCATCTGTAGGGCAATGTTGAGCGTGTCTCCAATCGTACTAAGTCGCTTGCGAAAAATGCGAACTGGAGTGCCATCCACTTCACCGTCGAATTGCGGCGGCATTCCAGTCTGTTCTTCTATTGTGACTTGCTCTGCACCCACAAGCCCACACAATACATCATAGGTGCCGTCCGTGCTATCGTTATCTCCTATGATAACCTGATTAGCTGGACGTATGCCGTGGGTTACGGATCGCAATGCCCGCTCAATGGTCTTAGCATTGTTGTGTGTAGCGATTACAACGGTTACGTTTTCTTTGTCGTTCATCATACCATCCAACAATCCGAACAGAGCCATGAAAGTCCCATTTCCGTTTCATCTTCTTCGATTCGCAGCTGTTGGGTAAACGGATTGGCTTCCGGTGACTTGGTAAGACTCCGGTAGGGTGCGGTGATAAACAATCCGTATTGTAGCTTGGTCGATAGAACAGCCGTCGCACCAATGGTAAACGGAAACGCCCAATGAATAACGCGACTAGGCACATGCTGTATCATTGATGCAAATGTTTCGAGATTCTTGATTGCATTCCCAGCCGGAAGAACTAGAAAAAATGGAGCCGACACTTGTTTTGACATTCGACGAATCGTCTCTTCTCGTTGATGTACGGATTCGTGAGCGGCACTACTATCCACAATTGTCTCGACTGGATGCTCTCGACTCTTGAGATATTGTAGTGCCAAGTTCTTTCTGTCGCCAAAGCCTGTCACATCCATAATAGTGATTTTTTGAGCGTACTTCGTGTACCAATCTGTGTTGAGCGTTCTTTCCAGATCAGCAATTGTGTTAATAGCTTCGTCAAAAAAGATAAGCATATCAAACTTCAAAGCACGCTCGTCAATCACTTTCCGATATAGCTCGACCAAATCGGTCGTGTCTTGTTTTTTTGCCCACTTGTGGCTGCGACACAGCCTGCAATAGCCAGGCGCAAATGCTTGACCGTCCTTCAAAGCGCACACCTGCTGTGCGGCACATCCCTTGCCGCTATCATCCTGCTTCAAAAAACAACATCCTTCACAACCAGTTGTTATCATTTTGTCGCCTCAACATAAATAGCCACACCTTCGTACCTCTTGAGCGTAACGGTCAGACCTGCTTCCTGGAGCAGTGCAATCAGCGTCACAGTGTCTATCACCGAGAGGCGGGAGTCGCCATTTTCTTGGGTGCCTAACACCATCTGTGAAAATTCCTGACGACTAAATTGCCCCTGGACGAACGACTTAGCAATCGCATGGCAATCCGGTATCAGCACTTTCATCGTCCCGCCTGCAACTAGTTTTTGAGACCAGTTTGCAAGAGCCTGCTGGACTCCCAAGAACGGAAGATACTCGATACAGTCGAGAGCCACAATCTCGTCTACTGTGCCATCTTCTGCCAACCAGTCGAGTGTTTGAATATCTCCCTGGCGATACAGGTTCGGGTCCATTTGACCCGGAGGCACACGGTCAATGTTCACATATCCGGTTCGAATGTCTTCACCACATCCCAAATTCAATTTCATCGCTTATCTCCCTATGCCCATCGACTTGCGGGGCATTTTGCTACTTTCCAAAACGCTTCGTTCCATTCGTCCAAAAATCTCTGTTGGCCGAACTTCTCCAATACGGTTGCTCTTCCAGCTGCGCCAATTTCACGAGCCATGTCCTGATCAGCAATCAACTCCCGTAGTCTTTCTTTCATCGTCGTCGGGTCGTTGGTGATAAAACCGTTGACACCATCTTCGATAAATTCGGGAATGGATGTTGTCGCTGTGGTCACAATTGGGCAACCAACCGACATAGCTTCGAGCAAAGAGAAGGGGCAAGACGACCAAAGGGTGGTGTTCAAGAACACAGATGCTTGCCGATAGAGTTCTCTCAAGTGGTCGGTGCTGTCTGCCATCTTGGAGAGACCGGGGGTTTCGCCCCAGGGATTGACTTCGAGCCCATTGGTTACTTCTTTCCACAGGGAGAAGCCGCATATTTGGTCTCGATTGATGTAATCCCACACCGCTGTCATCACCTTGCCGTCGCCACCAACCCATCCATTCCAGTAGTCGGTATCCATGCCATGATGGATGATCTGCACGTCGGGATCGTCGGGATCGTGGAACCATGCGCCAACAGAGAAGTTTGCTACAAAGATATTGTGGTCACACTTGAGATGCCCGATTTGCTCCGTAGTCTTGTCGTCCCAAGCAGGCCAGGGGAGCGTATGCTCCATCTGAAGCAGTGGGCAACTGAGTTGTGCAGCAAGCTGTGCCATGATTGGATAATGGTCCACTCTATTCTGTGTCAGGACCAAGTCGAACGCCAAGTCGGTTTTCAATTGTTGGGATATGTCCTTACCGCTCAACAGAAAGAAATTGGGCGGAAGGGGTCTCTCTTTTGCATCCCATGGATGGAACTTTGGATGAGACAACAGGTAGAAATTGTGTCCTGTTTTCGCCAGCGTTCCGCTGTAGGCTTCGTGGTTGTTGGCGTACAAGATATTGAGCGGACGCCCCTTGTCTCGATTGATGCTTCTCAGTGCTGTTGAAAGTGGTGCTGCCATTTATGCCTCCAGAAGCTCTTTGGCTATCATGCCGACTTTGTTGTAGTCGAAATCGGCAGCACGATTACTCGCCGCCTGCTTACGACTGCTCAATGAACCGTCCTGCCACTCTCCGTATGCCTGCCTCATGCAGTGAATTAAGTGTTCCATATCTGGATCAAACCACAATTCATCCCCAGTGTACAGGTCTGGGAAACTGTCCGTGTGACCAAAACATGGAGTAAGCTGTCCTTTGACCAACCAACCACAATCAATTTCACCCGGCCACTTGAACTTACAAGTATCGGGTTCCCAGTATCTAGATGCTTGTGCATAAGTCAATTCTGGGAATGACCCCCAATTACTGAGAATTACTGGATTGCCGAATCCCATCGCGTCATGCGCCGGAATACCCCAAGCCTCTCCATGGCTAGCTAAAACAAAAACGTCACACGCAACGTGAAGTTGGTCTAGTTTTTTGTCTGACAGAAAATCGGTAACACAAGCAACTGGTGGATAGTACGGATGCCTGACGTATGTATGGAGAGACCTCTTGACATCGTCAATTGTTGATCGCAACACATCAGTCGCTTCGTCTGGAGATTTCCCTGGTATGCTGGTCTTGATAACAAGAGTCACATCGTCTCGCAAGCTAAACGCTGTATAGAAGGCTCTAAGAAGTGCTACGATATTCTTGCGACGAGTCATCTCTCCAACGACATAGAATACACACTTGCCGTTAAGCCGTGCGATATCTAGTGGCGGTGGGGGATTTTCAAATCGAGCAGTGTTACAAGCACACGGGAACACCTTGATGGGCGTCGTGACATCACTATCTTTGACCGCTTGGGCATTCTGAATAGAGGTTACCCATATTTCATCCATCAGGTTGCAACAATGTGTCCAATTGGATCGGTTGAAGTGTGTTGTTTCCCAGTCAAACATGCCTATATTCTTAACGCCAGCCTTGTATTCAAATTGATGCGGTAGCACATGCTGGATAACAACATCAACATCGTCGGTTGTCTTTTGTTCTAGGTGCTCCACGGCTTTCGCCAAGTCATGATTGCTTTGCGGCGACAACTTGATAGCCCTAGCAACGACATCTATTCCACCAGCTTCCATCGCAAGCATGTTATGGATTGCCTGATTGGCATAGCCGGTACCATCACGATGTACTGACAAGTATGCAACTTTCATTTATATCACCGTCACATTCACTTGGTCTGGAGTTTCTCGGTTCATGGATGCAAGTCGTTTTTCTTCAACGGTATTGCCTTGCTTCACCATTTCCATAAAGTGTTCAACAAAAGCTTTCCTGTCGAACGGAACGCGCCTGTCTCCTGCCGTCTTAGAGCCACTATTCAGTGATTTGAGCCAATCACCCGCAAAATGAGTACGAAGCATATCTGGGCGATTCCACACCTTGCCAATAACCCAGTTGACAAATTCACTATTGTTCATGTCATTGCTGGGCGGCACAAGATTTGGATGATGGGCGCGAGAGGTAGGACACAACCAAGTTGTCTGCTGATCCTTGATATCCGTTTCTCGTATCACCTGACCCCAAATAGCTGCTGCCCTTTCCCACCCACGACGACGCATGGGTTGGTCTTGTCCATATGTAGGAACCAATTCTTCGATATACTCTCTTGTTTGCCTTGCTTTGTCGTCTCGCACGGCTTCACTCTGTTTGAGGAACTTGTCTAGCTTCCTGACAAAATCGCCGTTATTCGGCAGTGCTCGCCGCTGTTCGGTTTCGATGATAGCTTCCCAGAAAAATCTTTCGACCTCGATAGGAATTGCTGTGGGACTTTCCAAATGATCTTCCATGGCAGAATATCTCACAGCCATGGTCGGGACACCACACGCCTGAGCTTCAGTGAGCGGCATACCCCATCCTTCACAGATGGAATACTGAACATACAGATCAAACGTCTTCATAATATCTGCCAACACATCACGGGGGCAGAAGTGATTAGCGTTAGGTGGATGGGCTGCGAGCTTGCCGCACTTGCGACAGACCATCATCTCTCCAGCAAAGAAAGACGGATAGGCTGTTTGGCAGTTACCACACAGATAGGTCATGATTACCTTGTTCCCGATTTTGAAGTCCCTGATGGCTTTGCCTATGTCGTATCCAACGTCTGGATAACTTGTGTGCAAATACAGGAACGTCTTTCGAGCCAAATCGACATGCCCTTTCGACTTGGAGTGGTTGAGCCACTGGCTGAATGCTTCAATCAGATCGTAGTACAACTTTCGCTTCTGATTACGCATCACTGTTCCGACGATGATGGATGTCGGATCAATTCCCAAACGAGTTTTGTGCGCCCTTTTGTCTTCTGGGGGCTTAAACGTTTCCAGATCAGCGCCGGGGGATGCTATCGTGACAAGACCAGTCCCTCGCCTACCAGTGCGTTTAAGCAAGTCCATTCCGTACTTGGAATACGTAAGGACGCGATCACATTGAAGATAAGAGTCTAGCCACAGTTCTCGCTGCGGTTCGCCGTCGATTGTTGGCATCCACACAAACGCAAAATTCTTACGGAAGGGGGATCGCAGAATAAACTCATCCATCCACCAGTCGCGGATACCACACACAATGTCGGGCTTGAAATCAAGACACACGTCGTCAAAACGCCATTCGCCAAACTGGCTTGTCTGTTGAGCCATGTACTTCTGCATTGCCTGTTGATTGCCACGAGCCGGTGCTACAGGGTAGAATTTCCACGGCACCTGTTTGCAGCGAGGATCATCATCGTGAGCGTAACTACCGAATTCGGCAATCTCAAACTCATTGGTTGAGTACAACCGCTTGATGACTTCATGCCAATAAGTGCTGAAGCCGGTGGCAAGAAAGTTTGCCTCACCAACGAATAAAACACGACGTTTTCGCTTAGGTTCCATATCCACTCCGTATCAGTTTTGATCGCAGGCATTTCGCCCTAGAATACCTTTGTTTCCGACTTAATCCAAGACGCTCAGGCGTACCACTAAAATGTGCCCGCAAAAATGTTCGGTCTTCTGCCGTCAGGTTGCTAGACGACAAAATGTCTTCAGGGATACAGAACGGTTCGGGTTCTTGCGTTGGTTCGCTGAATAGCATGTGCCACGATTCAGTGAAGCTGAGTGCTCGCAGACGAGTAAATGTACTTCTGTCGATACCCAATTCATGACATATTTCTCGTTCTGTTTGACCAGCCGCCGAAAGCATCTCTATTTGATGTATCCGCTTTTTCACTCTCCGTGGTGCCGATGCAGCACACATCGCATCCAAAGCGGCATTTCGCATGGTGTTGGCAATAGCTACTATAGCGTATGCCTCAAGACTACGATGCTCATGCTTACCGCTAGTAATTTCTGCCAACGTGAGATGTCCTACTTGTATGTAATCTTCTTCGTCGGCACAGTTACTAGGGTAAACAATCGCAATCTTTTTCGCCAAGCAGGTGATGAATTTGTCTAACGACTGTTCACTCTTCATTCACGACACTTTCTAGAACGGGATGTCGTCATCGCCACCGGTCGGTGGTGGTGGTGCGTCCTGGGGAGCACTAGTCGCACTTGCTGGCTGCGGCTCGCTCGCCTTCTTCTTCTTCCCGTTCTTTTCACACAACTGGAAGTCGCGGAGTGTGATAGAGAACGAAACTCGCTTCTGGCCGTCCTTTTCCCACGAGTCCTGCTTCATGTACCCGGACACATAGATTGGCTGACCCTTCTTAACGAGTTCTGCCATCCGGTCAGCACGATTGCCCCAAACCTGAGCACGGAGAAAACAAGGTTCCTGCTGCCAGTTCTTGTCCTTGTCCATATAACTCCGGTTGAAAGCCAAGTTGACCGTACATACCGCCGTATTGTTCGACCCAACGTGACGTAGCTCGGGGTCTGCCGTCGCTACACCAACACCAAATACACCTAGTTCTGCCATTTCATTCACCTTTCGTGTTTAGAGATAATCCTCTCTACTCATTATACGTCCAACTCGTGTGTTTGTTCCACAAAATCACGATTTTTTTTGCTACATCAGCTTTTGTATGTCCCGAATAATAAAGCTGCCGTTTTGCTTTTTCCCGTAGACCAGACATATCAGGTCATCCTTACAAAACGCCTTCAGTCTTTCAAAGGCATCAGGAAAAACAACAGCATGATCGATTGAATATGTTGAATCAGAGATCGTGAGGAAACACATCGGCTGACCTGGATTCTTCCCCCGTCTTGTTTTTGTGTGCTTCACACTATCGACAATGGCACACACGGCAATCGCTTCGTTATTCGGTGCCTTGGCGATTTCCAGGCAGGTGTGAGTAGCAAGAGTATCATCTGCATCATCGGCAGGCGAACACGATAGGGCGATACCAAGAAAATGCTTCTCAGCCGCCGCACTAGCCGTATTACTATCCTCGATCGCCACCTCAAGCATCTGGGCTTTGGCAGCTACGATTCTTCGTCTTGCGTCGTTTGTGCATGGTGGTTTAACGGCTACATCCTTGTAGCCATTCTGAACCATCAATTCTTCGATCTGCTTTTTGGTTCGATTACCTATTGATTCAAACCAATCAGTCTTTTCTTCTGAAGACGCATACATGATTTTACTCTCGCCATCCATGATGCCGTCAAATGCTGCATCGGCCTGATCAAGATACCCGACAGCCGCCGCCACCAGTTCCTTCTTAACCATCTGTCCCATCGTTTTGGTCTTTTCGCCTGGGGGCTGAGCCATCTGGACAAGAATCTCTTGTGTTGACATCGCACCATGTTGAAGCTGATCGAAGAAATAAATCTTCTCTTTATTTGTTAGTCCTTTGACCTCGACCTTTTTGCCCATAGCATCTCGGACGGTCGTGCCCAAAATGACCTCAAGTTCGCGCACCATTTCGCTACGTTCCATCCCGTAGCAGTCACAAGCACCCGATTTAATCAGAGCAATGCCAACATTGCGGTGAAAAACCGGAACTGCCGCTAGGAAGTCAGCCCATGTGTCCAGACAGTCCTCTGGAGTGCTGTTTCCTGGCGTTGTAGAGGCCGCTGAGACGATCTTCTCGATAGCGGAGGCTCCGACACCCCTGACGTGCGCCAGACCGAAAGCAACGCCCTTCTGGGGTTCCTCGGTCATCTTGAAATGGATATTCCCTCGACGAATATCCGGGGGTAGAATGTCAACTCCGAACAAGCGAGAATCCTGTACCAGTTTGTAAATCTCTTCCTTGGGATCGCCCTTATACTGAGAGTAGGTAAGATAACTGGTGAAGAACTCATGCGGGAAGTGGCACTTTAACCATGCGGTCTGATAGGCGATCATGCCATAGCTGACAGCGTGACTTTTGTTGAACGAATATCGCTGGCACTTCTCAATCCAGCTAAAGATTTCTTCTGCTACGTCATGGGTAATGCCGCCATGCTCTTGAGCCCCTTTGATGAACTTAGCCTTGACCTTCGCCATCAGTTCAGGCTTCTTCTTGCCGATGGCTTTTCGCAATTCGTCAGCACTTTCTGGACTGAGCCCCGCCATGTCCGTTGCTATGCGAATCGCCTGCTCCTGATACACCAGACAGCCGTAGGTCGGCTCAAGAATGGGTTTCAGGGACGGATGGATATAGGAGTGCTCTTTGCGTCCAAACTTAATATCCACATAGTCCTGGGTCATACCAGCTTCGAGTGGACCTGGACGAAGCAATGCCGTAAGAGCGGCAAGCTCTTCCAAGCTATTTGGCTTAACACGCTGGGACCAATCTTGTCCAAGATTCGTCTCAAGCTGAAATACCCCAACTGTATGTCCACATGCGACTAGCCGCCACACAGCGGGACAATCCAAGGGGATTTCGTTGATACTAAACTTACCCTTCTCTACTTCGCATTTGCAGTTGGTAAACTCGATCATACTACATTATACCTCTAAGTCGGCCTATTGTTTCACAAAAAATCTGCAAGATGCAAAATATTTGACTAGGAAGTCCGCGTTAGCAAATACTTGGGCCGATAACCGGCGTCGTATGGTCTTTCTATTACACCCTTCGGCAGTTGTGTCACCTCGTAGTCTGTCAGCGCAGCCTTCGTGCTGAAGACATCCCGATAAAACTGATCGGTATCTATTGCCTGCTGATGACCTTCGAAAATCATTCCCACTTTGCTACCTTCCCAGATACCCCTAACGAGACCATCTCGATCTTTCAACTCCAGGGTACGATACGTTGACAGGAAAACAGAGTAGTCCCACTCGGGAAGGATGCGACGTACTTGGTCAAGCCAGTCCGAGTCGTTGAAGTCGATGCGATGAGCTTCTACTGGGATTCCCAACCGCTTTGCCATCAGATTGATAATCTCGACATTCTGGTGGACGAACTCAAATCCAATTACCCGAGCCGCACCACGATAGTATGCCTCGAACAACGCCATGCCGTTGCTGCAAGCAAATTCCGCAACAGTTTTTCCCTTGAACAACGAAAAGTCTAGGGTGTTCGGGAATCGTCCGCTGTAGCTTCTCTTTCCTGGTAGTCCGAGTTCCACTATCTCTTGATAATCGTTGAACCACTTTTTGGTTTTGTGCAGGGAGCGGACTTTCTGGATGAATTCTGGTTCGAGTAGTGATGGAATATTTCGTCGTCGAACAACCAGTATCACCTTAACGGTTCCCGCCTGCGAAAGAGCCTTGGCCATAAGACGCCTCGCCCCATCAACCTGGACTAACTGATCAGATTCAAACATGAGGATAGGATCGGGAAAAACATCTCCACTTTCCATCTGAGACCTGTAGTTGAGAACTTTCGTTAGTCGTTGGGGATCATACGAGCGACCAGCGGCAATTGTGGATTCTTGATACCGAGTTCCGAAGTTTGATTCATCTATCCCATCTCTCAATGATATGTTTGCCACAAGATTCATTACCGCGTATTCTGACTGAGCCAGCAACGGGACTTTCTTGTAGTCGCAGTACCTTCTCATGTGGTCGTACACTTCGTCTGGCATCGCTGTGATAGCATCCTGTTCACATGTCTCTACGCCGATAGCTATCAGTTGTTCTGACGCACCTGTTTCTGTCATATTCAGTTTCATCTCGATCCCCTTCCTACCTTATCTAACTGCTTTACCAAATTTGGTCCATTAAACGCACCCTGTCTATTAACGGGCACTATCCCTATGTCTGCCGGAAACTTGTTCCATGCGTTGTTCCACTCGGTAGTGATTTTTACTCCCTTATTCAAATGGGCTGTAAGTATAGCCCACGATCCATTACTCATGACATAAATATCTGACGACACCAACGAATGAAAGGTCTCAAAAACATCGGTGCGCAAATGGAATGTCGTATTGGGCAATTGCGCCAAGTTCTTAAATTCATCCACAGAAGCGGCGTCTGAGTATATATGAATATCAACATTAGGCATCAATGACAGAATATGCTTGAGAATTGTTTCATAGTAAGCGTTGGACAGAAATCTGTCTGGATATCTTTGTTCGTTGACATCACATCTGCGTATATGTACCCCGACGCTCACCCTGTCTGTTGAGAATGGGGTTGGCACAAGATCGCATTTTCGTTGATCCCAGTATTTATCCACGAATCCATTGGTGCGATAGAGATTCCATCTCATAGACAGAAATTGGTTAAACGGACAGATAAACAAAACTGGTTCGTCGCCACCTGCGTTTGCATTGATTACATTGGCAAGTTGATTATTGTTAACATCAGCATGGCACATAATTTTGGGCAATTGAACAGTGCGGATTCCGCTTGGCAAATCTTGTAGTACGAGTTCGTCTTTGCCAAAATTGAGGAACTTTTCCCACTTTTCAACAGGCACATCAACTCGACCGACAGTCGCCCATTTTTCTGGGGGAACTACATGGCTACCCGCAAATGGTGAATGCACAAAGGTCAGGTCGTAATAGCTAGCTACGTTGTACCCTGTTAGCCAATTACGGAATTCATGCCCAACCCCCGGAGAATCATCCCATTGACCAGCCCAAATGTTTGGCATCACAAAATTTTTCATGATTCCTGCCCCTTGGTTTCATGGACTATTTTATCCCCTTCTCCCCACCCCTGTTGGTTTCGCACAACATGTCGTGGATTCTTAGATGCGAACATCGCTTTCATCATATCGTAATCTGCGATTGTCTCTGGTGTATTCGGGAAACTTGGCGTATCGTGCCACAAATGTATTGGTGTGCATTCTGGGTCTGATGTTATTTTCACACCCTTGTTCACCAGACGAACAAACAAGTCCCGGTCATAGCAGTATGTTTGACCATAATCTTCATCAAATCCCCTGATCTCTTGAAGTGTCTCGGTAAGAACAGCAAACGCGAAATTAGCATACACGAAATGCTGTGGATCAATTTGAAAGACATCAGCATCGTCTCGGCATTCTGCTACAGTTGCTTGTCCCTGAAGAAATCGTTCCGCCGTATCCTTTCTTGTCTTGCGCGCTGGCCCTCCAAGGCGATACATTTCTGTCCCACACTCAAGAATATGAGCAATGAAATCATTCTGGATGATTATCTCTGGATCGCGCTGGAAAAACCAGCGGCTTTGAGATCGTTTAATCACCATGTTTCTTATGAATCCACCACCACGATCTTGTGGCCGATTTCGATCAGGATCAAAGGTGAAAAACACAACATTTTGATTTTCAAGGTCAGATAAATCTTCGTGTTGGCAATCGTTCCCAACAATGATGATCCACCTGTCACGAGGTACGCTTGTTTCCATAGCCGCGATAGTAGAACGTATATAGTTTCCTCTCCCCCAGTTGGGGATGAAAATTACCAGTTCCCTGTTCGTTAACGACCAATCAAAATCTGCAAATTCTATCAACATACAAACCCCTCTTTTCTTAGTTGTGACAACAAACGATTGACACTGAACTGTCCAGCGCCATCCATAGGAACAAAATGTTCTTGATCTGGAAGATGCTCCCAGGTAAATGATCCTACTGACCTCTTGAGACTCTGTGGGCGATCTGGAATTGAATCTAGTGTTTGAACAATTTGGATTTTGGGTTGTAGATATCCCGCCAATGCTGAAAATGAGCTTTTGCCAACCACCAATACGTCGGCCAGAACCATATGATGAAATGTATCGAACACGTTATCTCTTAGGTGTAATACTGTGTTGGGCAGGTTGGTCACTGGTCTTAGATTCTCTTTGGTCCCATCGGAATAAATATGGAACATCACTGGATGTCGATAGTGTTCGGCTATTTGATTGATAACATTGACATAGATTTGAATATCTGCCCATCGATCTTTGGCGCTACTGTTCGAGGATACGTCACCCCTGCGTATATGAATGGCTACATTCAATTGCGTTGAGTCAAAAAGACACCGCACAGGATATTGTTGCCTTGCCTGCCAATATCTATCTCTCAATATATCATATTGTAGACAAGACGGGTCTAGCCGCATAAACTGATTCCTGACACATTCAAACAACACATGATCATCTTTGCGACCCTCTATCGCTTGTTGCCAAGTCGGGTTATCGCACGTATGGCCCAACCACAAGTCTTGTTTCCATGGAAGCTCGGGCAATGCACATCTCTGTATTCCGTCTGGCAATTGTGATTCTTGAATCTCACCAACCCCGAATCCCAGAAATTCCTCCCACTCTTTTACTGGCACATCTATTTGCGGCTCCAAAATGTCTCCGCAAAATGGGGAATGCACAAATTTTAGGCCATAGTGTTTGGCTAGTTGCCACGCAACTACCCAATTGTGGAACTGATGACCAATGCCACAATGTCCTCCCCATGGTCGTGAAATTATGTATGCCATACTACCCAGCCTTTGTGCCTTCTACGTTAAGGCTTATTAACGTACCGTCTGTCTTGTCCATATGGGGGATGTACGCCTGTGAGTGATCATCTATATGGCCATGCTCTGTTTGTTTCCAGTCATACCATTGAACATCCGTAAATCCGGCATCTTCCAACAATGCCTTTAATGACTGGAAATCATAGGCGGTTTTATGATAGATGGCTTCACATCCAGGAGGCTGCATCTTCCCGTATAGTGGACCAAGGAATGTCTCGATCGGCATCGATTCACAATAGTAGAGTCTGATCATGGCTTCGAAATCGGGCACGGCCAGACGAATAATGCCACCGGGCTTCAGCACTCTGTTCCATTCCTTGAGGACAGCTACCACTTCTGCTCGATCAAAATACTCTATCACATGTGATGAATAGATCACACCACAGCTATTGTCTTCAAACGGAAGGGACACGATGTCATGGGATGTTACATGCGGGTGGTCTCCACAATCTACGTGTACCCATGCTGGGCCGAAATTTCGTTTGCCACATCCCAGATGCAATTTCATTCTAAGACTCCCATCCATAAGCTACCAATTCTGACATCATAAGCTCAGTGACGAACCCATGCAATTCTGGTGGAAAAAATATCTTCCAGCTTTCCGGGTGACCTGTGCCAATATGTCGGCCATGGATACCACTACTTGTATCCATCTGCCCCCAGCTATTCATCTGTTTGGCGATTTTGCTGTTGGCTTCTAGCGAAAACCTTTGTTTGATTTCTGATCTTTGCGAATCGGTAATGTCTATCTCCAAAAATTGCCCCAACTCATCCAACAGATAGTCTGAGTTGTTGAAATATTCTCGATAGTCAAGGAGTAGTACATCTTCTGGTTTATTGAAATCGGTGGTATACCTGTGCATCTCCATGTACATTTTCACAAATAGGTCTTTGTACATTTGAGCAATTGTGGTTTTTGTGGGCGATATTCCACGCTTCCTCATCTGACTCGCCAAAGCAGATCGAAAATCCCTTACTGGTATAACAACACCAATGTTGAGTTTATCTAGACCTGAAATGTGGCACCTATTACCAGGCTCTAGATTATCCAAATATCTGAATGTGTGGATTACTGTGTCGCCAGCATTTGCAGGACGATGAAAACCAGACCGAGACTTATCAAGTTGATTATTGGCTTGGTCGAACAGGTAGTTGAGAGTTTGTTCGACAACGATGTTGCCACAGCCATTGATCCCAGCCCTAACCACTTTGTCGTATTTCATTACGTCACTTCTCCGTCGATAAACACTTTGTCGTTTTCAATCCCTAGATACGGACCAGTTTTCGCTTCGTAAACCAATGTGTCGTCCTCAAGACAAAGATAGTTGTGTCCACCACGAAAAGTGATCGAGCAATCGCCCTGCATCAAGTCAACCTCTTCTAGAACTGTGTCATCCAGGTCATAAAGAATAGCTCTCACGCTTCCCCTCACCACAATCCACGACTCCTGTGTGATATCGTGTTCGACTTCTTTGGGGACATGCTTGTGCGGCCTGAAAGTCTTGCCATCATCAAGTCGGAAACACGCCATCTGCAAAAATTGCTCGGGTGGACACATATCCTTGCGACTTCCAATCTCACTGCTCTTGTTGACCACATGCAACAGAACATCCGGCTTCACCTTTGAATAGATCGTTCTCATTTACTTTCCCCTTAGCTGTTCCAGCCAATGTTCGATCATGTCATCCATCAATGTCTCGAACGTATATTCCGGTTCCCATCCCAAAACTTCTCTTGCCTTGCTGGAATCACCATTGAGGAACTTGAGTTCTTCTGGCCGCAAGAACTTTGCATCTTGAGTTACATAATCCTGGTAGTCCAGTCCAAGCTTCGTGAATACGTAATCACACAAATTTCGCACCGAGTTTGTTGCCATCGTTGAAATAACAAAATCATCCGGTTCGTCTTGCTGCATAATCATATGCATCGCCCGAACATAGTCTTTCGAGTGCCCCCAATCCCTGTACGAGTCCATATTGCCAAGGACCAGCTTGTCTTTCAAACCCAGTTTGATTTCGACAGCCGTCTTGACGACTTTGCTCGTAACGAAATTTGAACCACGTCTCGGAGACTCGTGATTAAACAAAATGCCGTTACATGAGAACATCCCATATGATCGACGATAATGTCGCACCATACTGTATGCGAACAGCTTTGCGCAACCATATGCACTTACTGGATGCATTGGTGTTGCCTCTCTCTGGAAACCATCATCATCAACACAGTTACCAAACATCTCCGATGAACTAGCCTGATAGACCTTGGCTGTTGGGCAGTGTAGTCTACATGCTTCCAATATCCCCAATGCGCCGAGAGCATTTACCTTCACTGTAAACCCAGGCATGACGGCGCTGA
>Ga0233411_10000104_pt1 | contig 29378 bp, 32 predicted proteins | sample Na_anoxic_2_MG_FD_179799 | JGI IMG/M metagenome (GOLD analysis project Ga0233411, IMG submission 179799) | Seawater microbial communities from Saanich Inlet, British Columbia, Canada - Na_anoxic_2_MG | ecosystem: Environmental > Aquatic > Marine > Inlet | place: Canada: British Columbia...
GTCTTCTGTAATAGGTTGAATTAATTCTTCTAACCTTTCAATTGAAGCTTCATTATTTAATTTTTTTTTTCGTATCTTCTTCTTTTTGAATTCTTTGCTCTAATTCTTGCTGTTGTTTTTTTAATTGTTGTAATTGCTCTGCTAGTACTGACATTTGATATATAAAAAATTTTATATTTATATGATTTGTAATTATAATTTATATATAAGATTGAATTAGTCTACAAATTCATTATTGACCGTTAAATTTTCTTCTGAGAGTTATGGCGATTATAGTATCTTTAATTTAATACTATGTTTATATTTACCACTTGTCCACTAGACTTTTTATTTACCACTTGTCCACTAGACTTTTTAACTTCAACATTGATTATATCATACATTTTACGGAAATGCGGTATAAACGCGGTTTTATGAGAATGCGCATAGTTCCAATAATTATATATATTTTTGGTACTTGTTATACCATTTCCTTTATAATATACATTATTATCTTTATTTTTTAACATAAAGTTTACAAGTGTATTATATTTGAAGTATCCTTTTTTATTCTTTTTTACATTTCTCATAGATCTTAATAAGAATTTGCATTTTGGTTGTATATTTAATTTATCTATATTTAACTTATTAAATTTAGAGGTTAATTTAATTGTAGTATTTGGTTTTGGCATAATTTACAATAAAAAATATATTATTTAATATATTTCAATTTTTCGCATTAGTCTCCTTTTATAAACCATAACCGTTTATGTGCTTCTTAGCATAACAATTTGAGGCATAATGCCCTTTTCTACCACATTTATGACAACTGCCTTTTCTTGTTAAGGTGGCCTTTTTTTTTCCATGTATTGATTTCCAATTATAATCTCCATAATCATATAATCCATTCCATTCAAAATATTTCAGTAAACTTTTTGAGGTTTTACTATTGGATTCTTCATACAATTCGCTGTCACACCATAAATATTTTTTGCCATATAATTCATATATACCATCATCTTTATCCATTTCACAAAACGCTGTTTCCAAATTCTCTGGAGATACATCTTCTTCATCATCACTTTCTAACAGTTGTTTTTTAACTTTACAATGAACGTTTTCATGAAATTCCGCACCTTTTTTTGTATCAAAACCTTTATTACAATAAGAACACTGCCATTCATCATCTGATTCAAATTCCACTTCATCAGCACTTTCATAATCTTTTGATAGATTTAAGAAATGTTTATTCTGTTTCGAATATGTGTTTTTTTCTGTTTTTTTAGTGCATTTTCGAATAAAATGTCCTTTCTCTCCGCAAAAATGACAACAATCATTAGAGCTTGTTATCATTCTTTCAATCATATTTTTATCTGTCAACTCTGACCTACAAAATGAACCACCTCTTACATTATCAATACCGTACTTTGACATATATTTTAGTGTAAATTTATCTTCATCAAAATCGTCACAATCTGGGAATAAAGCAATTATTTGTTGTGGTTTATACTTTTTAGTCCACGCACAACCACCATTTTTAAAATGTGAAACTAGTCGAAACTTAGGATTTTTGGTTTTTCCAACATAATATTTACCCTGGTTTAATTGTAAAATATAAATAAATACCATTCTGAACCGATTAATGATTAATTATTTAAACCAATTATAAACTTCAATTTTATAATCTATCATAAATTCTGACATTAAGTGTATTATATTTGAAGCCATTGTTTTTTTCTATTATTAAAAAGATTTATTTTTTTTCAATTTTATATAAATTAAAGATAAGATTGAATTAGTCTACAAACTCCTTCTTGACCATCAAATTTTCTTCTGAGTGTTATTGCAATGATAGTATCTTTATAGTGATGCAAATAAAGATATTTTTTTAACGTATTTGAAATTAAGTTAAAATACCTAATTTGTTTAAAAGTAAATTCTGAATTATATTTGACTTTAAATTTTTTTATTTGTTTAATATTCCAAATACATCTTTCAAGTATACAATTTTCAATCTTTTTTGGAAAATTTTCAATATGTATTTCATGCGATAATAATATTCTTCTATTAAAATATAAATAAGTGCAGCGCACAATTTTTCCTGTAATCAATATCTGATCTTGAGGTAGTGTGGGCTTACATTTTGTCATTATAACTGAGTCTTCTTCCTTTTCCCATTTCCGCTCTACTCGCTCTATTTGCTTTATTTTCGAGCGTAAGAATTTATACGCTGTTTCTTTTGAGTATTGGGTCATTATCTTATTATTGTTCATTGTTATGATATATTTCTAATCTATAAATAAGAGAAAAAAAGCTTCAATTTTACAATTTGTGATGTAAATTACATAAAAAAATAAATTTAATAATATTATATGGATTCAACAATAGGATTTTCAATTGCTATTGGTTCAGCTATTGTTGTAGGAGTATGTTTTTTCTGGTGCACATATCGTCACCAGGTTGAACCTGTTGAGGGTCGAAAAACAGAAGACCAATTAAATGCTATGTATGCAGCAAAATTAAGACAAGAAATAGAAATGGCACATCAAGAAAGTTCAGAAGAGAAAGATGATATATAAAACTAAATTACCACCATATCATTATATAGAAAACAAAACGAAAAATATTTTAAATATAAATATAATAAAAGAAGCATATTATGGGCTGTATATCGGAAAAAATGGATAAGTGTATTACATATCATAGTAAAGAATTATATATAGAAAATGAAGAAAAACGTTTTCAAAGAGCCTATGTGGGTTATAAGGACACTATTGAAAATAAAAAAAAAAGAAGAAAAAAATCAGAGCAGGATTTTTTGAAGCATGACAACGCAAGAAGGAAATGGATGGAAGGACAAAACATCTCAGATTCGGATATCATTCAAAATTATAAAAATTTTACAGCAGAAATGTAAATAATGTAATAAAATATAACCGCGTATATATCTTGATATTACCAAGAGCTAACTATTATTTTTATAAACAGGTTATATATATGGCAGATTATTTTCAAGTGAAAAATCCAAATTATTTAGGACTGGTTGGTCAATCGGTTGTTCCATTTCCAAATCAAAAAGAATTCGGTTTCACAAGAGGAAGTGGCCCGGTTATTGATATGTGTTATACTTTATTTGAAAGAAATCACGACATTCCAAGTGACGATGCACAATCGTATCCTACAATTGATGACCATAATGGGTGGAATATAATAGGAGAAGGGATTTTTAAAGGGTGGGAAAAACAATCAAAGATAAAGAAAGCTGTCCCGCAAAATATATGGAACCCAATTATGCAGAGAAAAGATGGTGATGAAAACAGAGTCCTTAATTCTAAGAAGGATAGAGATTTAATAAAATTTAAGCGAGTGGAAAGAAGGGGACGGGAGACTAAATATTTAAACAGCAGTTTATATTGGAGAAAGTGTAAATTTTATATGCACGGGAAAACTATGAAAAAGGGAAAAGCAAAAGTAAAAACCCTATCACGTGGAGATACCGGCAAACTTAGTATACTAGGTTCTGATATGACATCAAAAATTTTCGCAATGACTTTAGGAGGGAAAATGCATAATAAACGAAGTAAATCTAAACGAAAGAAATCTAAACGAAAGACATCTAAACGAAAGACATCTAAACGAAAGACATCTAAACGGAAGGAATCTAAACGAAAGAAATCTAAACGGAAGACATCTAAATGAAAGAAATCTGAACGAATAAGATTTAGCATTATCAATTAGCAATGCAGTTAAAATTAAAAATCAAATTATAGTTTGTAATACTGACAGAAGAATATGCGTTGTAGAGTTGTTTGGTCCAGGCAAGCGGGGGCATTTTAAGTTTTTAATATTTATAAAATATTAAAAATGGTTCGAATTATATATTATTGAAAATTGATGTAAGTAAACCCTACTATTTTATATAGCAAAATGTTCGGAACTGTAAAATCACAAAAACCATTTTTAAAATGGGTTGGTGGAAAATACAAATTACTCAATAAGACCTTAAAAAGTCTACCAGAAGAAATTAATAATTATCATGAAGTCTTTTTGGGGGGTGGGAGTGTATTATTGGCTATCTTATCTTTACAAAAGGCAAATAAAATACAAATTAATGGAAATATTTATGCATATGATTTGAATAGTTCTTTAATTAATTGTTTCAATCAAGTGAAAACTAATCCACAATTAGTCATTAATCATCTAAAAAAAATAATAGCAGAATTTACTCTAATTACTGTAAACACTCTAGGTCAGAAAGGAGCTCCAGAAGATTATGCAACAAATCACACAAGGTCCAGAGAACATTATTATTATTGGATGAGAAAACTATTCAATGTGAGTTCCAAAACGGGTGTAGAAGCTGCCTGTAATTTTATATTCTTAAACAAAACAGGCTTTCGGGGAATGTATAGAGAAAGTTCAGACGGGAATTTTAATATACCATATGGTTATAAAGACAAAGATAAAATTCCTGGAATATTAGATGAAGATTGTATTAATAATGTTAGTAAATTAATTCAAAATGTATCATTTTCTTGTAGTAATTTCTCTGATACCTTTACACAGCTACATCCAAATGATTTGGCATATTTAGACCCTCCTTATGTTCCAGAAGATAAAAAATCATTTGTGGGATATACACAAGATGGATTTTCATTGGAAGACCACAAAAACCTATTTAAAGGTATAAAGGAAAAAAAAGATATAAAATTTATTATGAGTAATGCTAATGTAAAATTTGTAACTGATAGTTTTAAAGGTTATAAGATAGATTATATTGAAGCGCGCAGAGCAATAAATTCTAAAAATCCGGCATCAACTGCAAAGGAAGTTATTATTCACAACTAATACACCTCAGGATAAAATTTACCATCTTAGTTTTATATTTTTCATCTGAACCATAGAATACTGGAATCTCAAAGTGTTTGCTTAGACCAATTATTTCAGCTTTACAATTTGCTTTGAACCAATCAGATAAGCAGTATATATATATAACATTAAAATCTGGAAACATCTGACTATAATTCCATTTTTTAAAGGGACCTGTTTGGATTTTTTCGCATACAGAACCAGAAACAGTTTGAAATTTTTTTTCGATTATAAATATTGTTTTGCTTTCGAGATGAATAAAACTTTCATCAGGATTTTTACAACCGTGTGCCTTAGGAATATCAGAATTATAATACTTATTCATAAATTTAGAAAACCCTTTTTGTTTAGTATACGCTAATTTATAACCATTTGTATCATTATTAAATACAATCTCTAGTGAGTCATTTGTTCCATATGTAACTAGAAATTCTGAATTTAAATCAGTTAGAGTTTCATACGATAGTCCATTTTTATTTGTATTTGCTCCCCCAGCACCGTGTCCACGAGTTTTGTTTTCTTCTGTCATTGTGTGTTTTGTTATATAAGAGACATAATTAAAAATCTTCAATTTTAAGTAATTAAAATATAAAGATTGAATTTTGTATTTTAATAATGCCTAGCGAACGAGAAATTATTAATTGTTATCTGAGAAATTCCAGAGGGATTCGTGGAGCTGCAAGACATTTCGGATTACCAATAAGTTATGTGGGAGCTATCATTAATAAATACAAGAAAAAACACAACATAAGATAATTTAAATTATGCGTAAAAATTTATAAGTTTTTTAGTTATATTATTTATATAATGAATGTGGAAATAGTAAAATGGAATAAAGAAAATGATTCGATGGAATCAGTCGAAGATAAATGTTTTAAAACAGTAGATGAGGCCCAAAATTATTATAAGAATTGGGAATGTCCGGAGAAAAATAATAATAAATTTATTATTACTGGCAAAAATTGGAATAACGGTATAAAAGTGCCAATACCATCAAATGCTGAATACTTATATACATATTCGGTAAATTTAATAGACCCAGAAGATCTAGAAGATTTGTGTCATTTTCATAATTTTGTAATTTACAAAACAAAATAAATAGATTCAATAGATATTAAATATTAATATATATTGATTTGTAATGGATAATTGGGTTTGTTATATAATAGAAAATAATGGATTTACTTATGTGGGAGTTTCAAATAATGCGGAGAAAAGATTAAGGGCTCATAATGGAGAAATAAGTGGTGGAGCAAAATATACTACAAGTAAAGGTGCTGGTTGGAAACACATATGCATTATTAGTGGATTTCCAACAAAAATAGAATCAATGCAATTTGAATGGGCTTTAAAACACGTTCCTCCTAGAAATGCTGGTGGCATAATCAATAGAATAAAAAAATTGGTAAAATTATTGAATAAGGAAAGGTGGACAAGTAAATCTCCTTTGGCAGAAACTATGCCCTTGTGTATTGAGTGGAAGAATTTAAATTATAGACCTGAGAATATAGATTTACCAGTGTATGTAAAAGAAGAATAAAAGAAAAATTTTATAAATAATTTACATTTTATTTTTATTTTTTAGATTTTCTGGCTTCTATCCTAGCCAACCATTTTTTAAGGGTTCTATACTTTTCAGCACCGGCTGCGTGTCTTAAGGTATACATACTTTTTTTCTTCCAATCAGCCCCAACAGCCTTCTCACTCATTATATACACATCACCATCATTCAATGCAACATCAATAGACTCACCTACTGGCAAACCATCCTTAAACCATTGCCATCTCATAGGATAGTTGCCGCCACCCCCAATAGTAATACATATTACTACAACTCTCTCAGTATCGCCATGAAATCCAATGCCAGTTGTCTTAAGGTTGTAATATCTATTGCCTTCAACTACATTAATTTCTACTTTTGTTTTGCTATCAATCTTTACTAAACCGGCAGCTATCTGTATTTTAAGGAGTTCGATTGCTCTATCTAATACAGCCTTAGATTTAAGGTCAACAATTGTGCCTTCCCCCTCATCATAATTTGCCGTTTGGTTGATACCAGCCACATAACATATATTTCTTCTCGCGTGTTTATTCAATACTCTGCCTTTTAAAGGCTTCCCATCCTTACCAATAATTTTATCTCCATTTTCATCTCGCTTATCCTTATTTGGGTCTAAATACTTAGAATCCCAATGATCCTTATACATTTCTCCATAAATTTCTTCACTCTTTTTTTCTCCCAAATTGCTCTGAACCCAATTCCTTAAAAGTATCACTCTAGCCTGATATTCATCTGGCAACATATTTATAATTTTATCTAAACTACTCGCATTAAGGTCTATTACTTCAACATTTTCTTCACCCATTATTGCACTAAAATTGGGACCCAATCCTTCATCGATATCCGTAGCTGTAAATCCTTCTCCCTTAACTGGCATTCTTCCTATTAGTTGATTACCCCTGTGATTTTCACCACCTGGTGCACAAGTTAAGGAAATCCTCTCTTTTTGCATCAAAGCCTTAAGATTATCTCCCTTAAGATTAAATAAGGTTGTTTGCTTCATTTCTTTACTCATTTTGTTTGCTATTACACTCATAACTTTTAATTTATACAATAAATAAAAAGTTATTTCAATTTTATGATTTTAAACGTAAAAACCTTATTTTTTTTTCATCTTTCTTTGTCTCTTTCTTGTTTTTTTTCTATGTCTTTTTTTTGATTTTTTTGTTTTTTTCTTTTTGTATCGTCTTTTCCCACCTTTACTAATATTCTCCCAGCTTTTACCGTCTCTGTCTATCATTAAAGCATTAAGCATTTCATCAGTAAAATAATTATGCATTGACTGATCCCACTCCCCTTGTGTGTTATGATAATCATCGTTACTATTAATTTTAGATTGTAAGTATTCGCGTAATTCTTTTGCATTCACCTCTCCTCCTTGAGCAGAGTAGTGGCGCCCCGTCCAATCTTCAACCATTTTATGCCTACTACCAGGACTCTGACCTTCGCCACGCTTTTGCGAGGCTCTTTTCTGAGCTTCTAAAGCTGCTGCTTCAGCTTCACGTCTCATTCTTTCTTGTTCGTCAAATTCTTCGTGCATTCTACGAGCTCTTTCATCTATTATTCTTTCGCGTGCTTGCATTAGTTCTGCGTGTAAACCTAAAAACATTCTTTCAATAACTCCTTTAGGACAGGAAATTCCTCTCTCACCTCTATAAGTTTCTAATTTGTGATCATATGCTTCAATACTATCTCTAATAAGATTTTCAGCCCATCTTTTTTGCAAAGGTGGAGGCATTTGACCTATAAAAAATATAAATAATAATGCAAATGAAGCCGAATCAATTTGTCTCCCTCCTATTGTTATCATTTGCCCATCTCTAATAGCACCGGATGCTGCTTGAACAACTGCTCTAATAGCAACCGGATTTCTATATATAGATGCAGACCTTTCTGTCCATTGAGTTAGATAATCCATTAATAACTGAATAATTTCTCTTGCTGTTGCTCTCCGACTGTGTTCAGCCCAGAGAGGATTATTTCGGGCAAACTCGTCAATAATTTGATACACAAGTCCCCCATTAGTTAAATTACTCATTACCCGATGTACAGCCATACAACTTCTTGCACCCGCCTCTCTTGCACCCATACTATTTGGTGCCATAGCATCTCGTAATTGCTGAAAAGTATACCCTGTTCCAGGAATCAACTCATTTAGAAAGGGAAATCCGTTTTCGCCTGCTAAAATTTCAATTGGAGGAAGGTCAGCCCTTTTTCCTGGTAAATTGCACTCACCACCTTTTCTTTTTCTTTTGCATCCAGTAAATGCAGCCCATATAGCAGGAAAAGGGTTAAAATGTTGTGCCGTAGTGGTGGCAAAACCAGTTATTCCGCTGATAACTCCACCTGCGCCACTACCGGGTCGATTGTTTCTTCTTCTTCGTCTTCTTGTTCCGCGCGGAGGAGTTGTAGATCTTTTACTCGCGCCCCGTGAGGGCGTTCTATTTCTTCTTGTTTCCCGTCTAGCATTTCCACGTCTCTGTTCATTAGCAGCAAGTTGCCGAGCGTATTGAGAATTTCTTCTTGCTATATTATCAAGCCTATCTCTTCGTTCTCTATCTGCTCTCTCTCTAGCAGCTCTCTCATGCGCAGCTCGAGTTCTATCATCATCACGTAATTTTCTCGCATCCATAGCGTCAAGCCTTTCAGTTCTACGTAAAAACTGCTCTTGTAGTTTTCTTGCCATTTGTGCATTTGATGTTTCTTGCTGATTACTAGATGATGATGTTCTTTGTCCATCATTAATGATTGCTTGAGTATATCCTGATGCTATTCTTCCCATATAAAAAGGATCCTCTACGCTAAAGTTTCTTTGTAATATTCTATCACTCTCTCCTATTAAATGCATAAAGTTATCATGGGAAATCGGTCCCGGGAAAAAGTTACGGTTACCATTCACTAACATATTGCTGATATCACCCACCACGTGTCTTATTTGCCCGGGAGTTGCACGGGTCATATGGTTTTGTAACGCTCTTGACAAAATGGCATTTACAAAACGCATCGCCTGTTGCCCGTAAGTTACATCAGGATTTCCGGTTGCAACTATTGCATCCCAAATTTGGTCGAATGCAGTCATAAATGAATTCATTTCTGATTGACTTGGGGTTTCTTGTGACATTTATATATATTATTTATATATTAAATAATATATCTCTTAATTACCACGCACTGCCGCCAAAACTTCCGCCTAAGGCGTCGTTTGCAGCCATAGGTTCTTGAATACTCATTCCAGCATCAACGCCTGGTTTCTGCACGTGTGGTCCACCATATGCACTATCACCTGTTATACTATTTTGAACAGCTGTCTGTGGTGCTTGCATTTGTTGCTGTTGCATCATATAGTCAGCTCTGCTTGCCTGGTGGGTTGGTTGAGCTGGAGGCAATTGTGGCGCTCCTTGTCCAGAAATTGGTTGGGATGTAGTGATAACATTTTGTTGGTTATTTTTTTGTTTTGGTTGTTCTTCAGATTTGCCTCCCCAAATTTCTTCAGCTCTATTCATCAAAATCTTTACTTTTTTGCCCATATTTCCATCTAAATCATAAACTATTACGAAGAAGAATAAAATTAAATTAAAAATATTCAATGAACCGTAAGATCTGCCACTATATGATGGAACAAATGTGATAAGTCGATGAATGAAAAAGATTCCTAAAAATAATAGAATTGTTTGTCCCAAGATTTCTGCTAAAAGTTCTACATTGCCCTTACTTTGGTCACACTCTTGACAAATTAGTAACTCAATTCCCTTATTTAATAAAGTAATTGGAATTATAGCCAAGGCAACATATTGAGCTAAGTTCAACATAGAATTTTTAGTATCATCATCAAAATTAAATACGTGTTGGACGAAACTTGATTTTGTTATTTTTGTGGCAGTTTCTGCATTATTTTCCATATGACTTATAGTAAGATATTAAAACGTGAATAATATATATTTCCTAAAATAGTTAAAATAAAATTATTATATTTTATAAATGATTCATCCTGAAAAACAATATTTACGTTTAGTTAAAAATATAATAAAACACGGAATAAAAGAAGTAGGTAGAAATGGAACAACTTATACGCAAATAGGAGCAATGATGAGATTTCCATTGGAGAATGGAGAGATTCCAATTTTAACTACAAAAAAAATGGCGTGGAAGAGTTGTTTGCAAGAATTATTATGGTTTATAAAAGGAGATACGAATAATAAAACATTGCAGAATCAAAATGTTAAAATATGGGATGGCAATGCTTCTCGTAAATATTTAGATTCAAGGGAGTTATTTTATCTAGCAGAAAATGATTTGGGTCCAGTGTATGGTCATCAATGGCGTTTTTTCAATGCACCCTATTACAATTGTAATACAAATTATACGGGAAAAGGAGTAGACCAATTGCAAAATATAATAGATGTATTAAAATCAGATGATAAAACATCAAGACGTTTAATTTTATCTGCGTGGAATCCTAATCAAATAGACGAAATGGCATTACCACCTTGTCATATATTATCTCAATTCCACGTGACGAATGGTGACGAATTGTCCGTATCACTATATCAAAGAAGTGGTGATGTGGGACTGGGCATACCTTTTAACATTGCAAGTTATAGTTTTTTAACACATATAATAGCAACGATGTGCGATTTAAAACCTAAAGAATTTATTCACCATATTGGAAATGCTCACATTTATGATGACCATATCAACCCCTTGGAAAAGCAAACTTTAAGAACACCATTGCCTTTTCCTATATTAAATATTGATAAATTAAGTGATATTAATGAATATGAAATGAAACATTTTACTTTAGAAAATTATAATCATTTAGAACCAATTAAAATGAAAATGCGGGTATAAATTATAAAAAATAGATATCTTTATTTTATAATGTCCTGGAGAAGTGCAATGAGAAGAACGAGGCAACGTCCTCGCAATACTTTAGCAAATAGCGAAGCTTGGAATACTAATCCTAATACAGTAACTGAATCCAAAGATGAAAATAATCAAATTGGAATGCACGTGCGAGTTTTGAGATACCACGAGATTAGATTAGGAAATATAGAGAAACAATTAGCAAAAATATCAAGACAAATAAGCTCGTCATCATCTTCTATAAAACAAGGAACAAATGTAAAGAATAAATTTGATGCTGCACCACAAAATACTGGTAAAGTAAATCCATTACAAGATGTATTAAAAAATTTAGCAGAAGAGGTTGCATCATCTAATAAAATGATAAAACAATTTATTACTGGCGACAAAGTAGGATTTAAAAAAACAGAACTAAAGACAAGACAGCCGGCAAAGGCTATAATAGAAGAGAAAATAGATGAGACGCAAACAATGGAATGGAAAATAGCTAGAGCACGTCTTGTAAGATGTGGTATGAGAGCAACTGATGAGAGAATAAGAGATATGGTATCAACAATGAAAGAAGAGATAGATTTAGTTACAGATATTTTAGAAAATCATACAGAAGATTTAGAAAAAAGTGTCGAAGAAGCAGTGGTAGAAACAGAAGAAAAAAATACTGAATACCAAATAAAGGAAAATCAATCAGAAGAAGATATAAAATCAAATGATTCTTCTGAAGATGAAAGTGAAGAAGAAACAGTTGATATTTCAACAAGCACTGATATTGGTTATGTTCCGGTGCATGTTGTTGTAAAGAAAAAAAGGGGAAGACCAAAGAAAAAAAAGAATAATGCGAAATAAAGATATAAAAAATATATACTAAAAAAATATAAATGTCTTCTTCACGTTTAACAAGATTAAGAAATCAAGCAGGAGCTGGAAACCCACTTCCCCAAAATACACAAGTTCGACAACAACAACAACCACGACAACAGCAACAAAAAGGAAATGTTAATCCTATGCAAATTTTACAATGGCACGAAACAAGATTGAAAGAATTGTTGCAAAGATTTGAGTATCTTGATGCCAAGACCGAAAGTTTAGCAGAAATGAATTTAGATGCACAAAAATCAAATAATTCAAATAATTCTAATGATGATGCAAATAATTTAATAGTTGTTAATGATATTTTAGATAGAATAAACAAATTAAGCCAGAGAGTAGATGCTATTGAAGTATTAACGCGAAATTTAAAAGATGATTATTTAACTTATAAAAATGGGTCTACAGAAAATAAGGTTGAACTTATCATAAATGATAAAGGTGATAGAATTAATGAAGTGAAAAAAGCTGAAAATGTTGTTCAAGAAACTAAAGCTGAAATGAAAGAAATAAAGCAAACATTGGAAAGATTAAAGATTGAGCCAACACATTCGGATGTGAAAAAAGTTACATTTGAAGCTCCTGTTGCTAGAGGCGAACCATTGGGATTTGATGGAGGTTCAATGGATTTGACTGGTTCTGCAATTTAAAAATTGATTCAAAATATTAATAAAGATATATTATTAATATTCACAATGTATGTATCCATATCCAAACGCGAAGATGTCAATAAATTTTCCTGTATTTTCAAACATATAGGGAACTTGCAGGAGATATTTAAATTAGTATTCACCCCAGAAGGAATTACTGGCCAAGCTATGGATTCAGCACACGTATGCTTATTCGAATTAAAACTGGAGAAAAACTGGTTTGGCGAATATAAAGTTGAAAAAAAGATAGAGATAGGTATCGCAGCAGTATTATTTTGTAAGATGATAGAATGTTTAAAAGAAAATCAAGAAATTATATTACATATGGATGATTCTGGTGATAAACTCAGTATTGATTTAGTAGGTGAAAAAGGAATTAATAAATATTTTGAAATACCATTAATTGATGTTGACCTACCGATTATAAAAATACCAGAAACTGAATATGATGCAGATATTGAATTACAATCTGAATTATTTACAGAATTAATTAATCAAATGAGCTTATTTCATGACGTACTTAATATAAAGTGCAATGGGGAAGGTGTATGTCTAACTTCAAATGGCGAATCTGGTAAGATGTCTGTAAAAATGGATAATGACGATATATTGACGTATGCCATTGAAGAAGATGCCGAAATTCAATTAGCATTTAGTCTGGCATATTTTCATAAAATGTGTTTGTTTAGAAAGCTAGCAACTTCACTGTCTATCCATTTAAGCAATGATGCACCAATGAAAATGGTGTATAGATTAGACGATACGTCTTTTGATATGGAAGCAGATGAATGTAAAAACTATTTAAGATTCTTTCTGGCAGCAAAAGTAGAATCAGATTAGGTTCGGAAAAAAAAGAAAAAACGTTTCTAAATGAGAATTAGTATGAATTATTTAATTTCATTTTTTATTTTTTGTTTAGTATTATTTCTATATTTGCACATATACTATCAATTGAAAACTAGCAATGATTTAGAAGTATTTACAATACAAAACCCTTCGAAGGATAAGTTAGAAGAAATTTGTGATATAAGACAACCTGTAATTTTTGATTTTCACAGCGATGAAATATTGGATTCTTGTAATTTAAGTTTTATAGATGACACATACAATGCTTTTGATATTAAAATACGAGATATAAAAAACAGTGATAAAAATAGCGAACTCTATATACCTCTATTATTTAGTGAAGCTATCAAATTATTTCAAAATGATGATGAAAAAAAATATATTTCAGAAAATAATAGTGATTTTTTAGAAGAAACTGGGTTAGTAAAAACTTATAAATACAACGATTCATTTCTAAGACCACCTTTGGTATCAAATTGTAAATATGATTTATTATGTGGATCTAAAAATACTTGCACACCGCTTCGATACAATTTGAATTATAGAAATTTTTATTATGTAACCGATGGAGAGATAGCATTAAAATTAATAGTTCCGCAAAATTCAAAATATTTATATCCAGAAAAAGATTATGAAAACTTTGAATTTGCATCACCTATAAATGTTTGGGATGTGCAAAATAAATTTAAAGCAGATTTTAATAAAGTAAAAGTTTTGGATGTTATTTTGAAGAAAGGGACAATGATTTATATACCTGCATATTGGTGGTATAGTATGCAATTTAAAGAACTATCAAGTGTTGCCGTGTTTAAATACAGAACATATATGAACACTGTTGCAATATTGCCGGAAATTTTAATGTCTATATTACAAAAACAGAACGTAAAAAGAGAAATTGTTAAAAAAATAGAAAATCCAATTGTCAAGGATAAAGAAAAGAAAATTGATTAGATTATATTATCTCTCTATTCTTACCATTAAAGATGGAAAAAATACCCACACTGAAGATCCAAGTGAGGGATAGACACTATTCTGATATATCTTTTGTTCGAGCAAAAGATCTAACGTCTATAGAAGTAGATATACCATCCAATGTTGTAATAAAAAATAAATTGTTTAATCAGGATATTTTCGAATATGATTCATCGAAAGAATCGTGTTTGTTATATCATTCTTCAATTCGTTCGATGCCCACCATACCTGCTGTTTTGGTATTAGAAGGTAGAAGAACATATGGAAAATGGAAACGTAGAAAATCATTATTTAAATGCGTTCCTGACGATAAAAGGTTACCAATATTCTTAGTGCCTTACGCTATAAAAAATACTTTTAATAAACGAATATTTAATAAATATACAGTAATTAAATTTCTTTCATGGGAAAATAATCATCCCATAGGAACTATAGTTCAAACAATAGGAAATGTAAATCAACTTGATAACTTTTATGAATATCAACTCTACTGTAAGAGTTTATATGCATCCATTCAAGATTTTAAAAAGGAAACAATGAAAAAAATTAAACAACAGACCGAAGAAGAATTTATTGATACAATTTCTAGTAAGTATAATCCAATAGATAGACGTGACAGAGATATATTTACAATTGACCCTTTAACTAGTAAAGATTTTGATGATGCATTGGGTATCGAAAAGAATGATGCAACTACAACTCTTAGTATTTATATTGCGAATGTTCCTTTTTGGATGGATGCTTTAAATTTGTGGGAGTCTTTTTCGGAAAGAATTTCCACAATATATCTTCCTGATAGAAAAAGACCGATGTTGCCAACTATTTTATCCGATGCACTATGCAGTTTGCAAGAGAATAGACCGCGCTTTGCATTTACAGTTGATGTAACATTTAATAACCAAACATATGAAATTATTAATATAGATTGGTGTAATACTTTAATTAGTGTTTCGCATAATCTTAGATATGACACAAAACAGCAAGAAAATTACCCAGCATTTATAACTTTGATTAGCTTTATTAAAAAAGTAAATATAAAATATAGATATGTTGATAATATTCGGAATTGTCATGATGTGGTTGCTTATTGTATGATTTTAATGAACTACTTATCGGCAAAGAAATTACTTGAATTTAAAACAGGGATATTTAGAGGAGTAGAATTAAATAAATCTTTTACTCCACCCAACAACGTTCCTGATAATATTAAAAATTTCTTAAAAATGTGGAATAGTTTTGGTGCAAATTATGCCAAATTTGAGAGTTTAAAATCACACGAAGCATTGGATTTGGATGCGTATGTTCACGTTACTAGTCCTATTAGAAGACTAGTCGATATATTAACAATGGTTTTACTCCAGGAAAAATTAGGTTTGGTAACATATAGCGAAACAAAGCAGATATTTTATGATAAATGGACGAGCGATGAATCATTGGCTTATATTAATAAAACAATGCGGTCAATTAGAAAGGTGCAGAATGACTGTTCTTTATTAAAAATTTGCTGCGATGATACAAAAACTATGGATAAGATATATCCGGGATATATATTTGATAAAATTTTAAGAAATGATAAGTTATATCAATATATGGTGTATCTCCCCGAATTAAAGACAGTAAACCGTTTTACAAGCAGATATTCAAAAGAAAATATGTCACAGCAAAGATTTAAATTATACGTTTTCATGGATGAAAATCAACTCAAACAAAAACTTCGAATAGAGTTATTAGATAAATAATTTTACAATATAACATATTAATAAATTTTTTATATTGTAAACTATATGATTTTATGGTTGGCTGGAGCAGCATTATTTTTGACTATATTCTATTTTTATGTAAATAGGGAAAAGAAAGATATCCTTATCACATCTGAAGAAAAAATAGAAAATTTTATTTCTAGTAATACATTTGCTGGTGCAAAACGTGGATACGTATTTAAAAAAGATGACCTAGGTATTGGATATTATATTGACATAATTAATAACAGCTAAAATTTGCATAATATATGTATATTAAAAGAATATATAAAAAGAATATATATATCTATTAAAATGAGTGAATTAAATAATACTGAAAGCATTGCGTATCGAGTTAAAGTTAAACACCACACTAATAAAAAAATAAAAAAGTTGACTGCAGTTGAAACTAAGGAGAAATGGAAGAAGCGGAAACAGTTGATGCTTCGTCGGAAAAAAGAATATGAAGAAAAAAAGCGGAAAGCAAAAAATAATAATTGTTGTACTGGAAGTTGTAGAAGAAATATTAAAAAATAATTCTAGTTAAATATCATTATATGAATTATAAATATAATGATTGGTTTGTAACAATTGATTTTAATGTAACATCGGGAATCTTTTTTATTTTTTCAAGAAGTTTCAATCAACTATTAATTTGGTATTACTCAACCACCACCATTTCACCTGTTACTTTTACAGAGGAAGGTCTCTCCCAAGATGCTTCTCCAGTGTTTTCGTTGTGATAGTATATCTCTCCATCGCTTGCTGTCTCTTTTTTCCATCCTGCAGGTAGTGGAAACATCAAACTATCAATTTGTTCTTGCTGTTTTTGAATAATTTGATATAAAATTTCAAATCTTTCATTAGTTGCTGTGCGAATTATTTGTCTAGTTCTACCATCACTTCCAGGAGGATTACCTTTATTTTTAAATTTTTTAACTTGCTCTTCATTAAATCTTATTTTAAGCTGAAAAATAGATATCAAATCAGAGATGTTTTTTTTTTTGAAATGAGGATGACATATTTTTCTTGTTTTGATTATTCTTAGAATGGAAATTTATACCTTAATTATTATTTTCAAAAAGTGCTTCAATTTTATTAAATTTCAACAATCTAGTATTGAAAAGCATCGCAACTAATCAGAGTTTGTATTTGTAAAATTGTTATGTTTTAGTATTTTTTTTGATTAACCATTTTAACATATTTGTGTTCGTTTATGATAGGAATATCTTTAAATTTTTTAAACGTTTCGTATATATATCGTGGACAGATTCTGTTTCCAGGTCGCTGTTTCTTAGTCCATTCATAACAACTCTTATACCAAGTAATCAACGCCTTTTCTTTTTCTTCTTTATGCGTTAATTTTAAATTAGGATTTTGTTTTTTTTTCTTTCGAAAATGACTTAAGATTGTTTGCGGGCTCGATAACATTTTTCCTTTTTTTGTTACTAGTTTTATAAATTGTTCTTCATTTTCTTTGTGATTGCGAAACGTGTCTGGTATTTTTTCAAAATGAACTTTGGGGAAATTAATATTTTTTTTATTAGCCCAATCAATACAATCTTTGCGAAATTTTTCAAACCAATCATGTTTACCATTTGATTTTTTTCCCCATGGGTTTGTTAAGTTTCCAAGTTTTATTTTATATACCCGTCCTTCTGACGCTCTTCCAAATGTCCCCTTTGGAAGAGCATCAGAATATTTTTTCCAATGTGTTTGACTATAATAAGTACCATCATCCATAGTATTAAGGAAATTTATGAATACTTTACAAAACAAATCTTTAACATCATCTGCTGTTGCATCGGGTTTTAATCCACGATATCGTTCTACGATATTATTTTTATTATGTGTTGCTATTTTTTTTTTTGTTTTTTCTCGTGTATCTCCTATTCGTTTAGATACTTCATCCCAACCACCTGTGTATAGGTTAGTATTATATACGATATGACAAAAAGTTGGACCCAAACAACATTTATTGTTTTGAAATCTTCCGTATAAACCCAATTCTCCACCTTTTTTTGCCATCATTAATTTTAATTCATCTTCAAATTCTTTTTTTTCTTCTTCGGTATATTCTTTTGTATAATGATTTTCTGGATTAGCAAACGCCGAATAATTCCCAACTTTTTTAATATTTTTAACTGTTTCTCTCCAGTCAGCTAACCATTCTTTTGATAATTCTTTTTTTTTTAATAAAACTATTTTTCTTAATTTGTTTAAAATTATTTCTTTACCTTTTTTTGTGTCAGTATTACACCCTTCAATGCCAATAAAAGATATTGGTTGGGTTTTCCAAAATGCTTCTTTATCGTTCCTTGCACCCTGTTTTTCACAATAATCTATTATTCTTTTATGAAATATTGTTTGTTTGTCTGATAACATATTTTTTATTTTTTTAACTTCTTTCATTGAATTCTGCCATACTTCAATATTACAAATAACTTTTCCAGTACTTTTTTCAAATATTGTAAAATCAAGTTTAAATGACCAACTCCTATTTTCTCTTTTTATAAACTCATAAAACGAATTGGGATATCTTTGATGAATTGTATAATCGTAATCTGGGTGCAGATTAGTAAATAATAAATTCGCCACTTTTGCTTCCCAATGCGAATCATAAATGAATTTTTTACTCTCAAAATCATATGCCAAAATGTTTTTGAAAGTAAAGGGTAATTCTAAACATGCGCGTATATCGTTGATTCCTCTGCTATGTCTTGTTAACCATTTTTGAATACCAATCGTTTTTACCTTGGAAAAGTCACTATCGCATATGGTGTCTCCCATAAGATGTAATACTGGTTTAATATGTATATTGCATAATTCCTCAAGTGTAATTGTATAATCATGTTTCATTAATCTTAACATGTTAAAATATGTATAAATTTGTTCCATTTTTATTTTGTTTTTCATCACATATACTTTCTGGTTATTGGTCATCGTATCATATTTTAATGTTTCATCCTTATATTTACTGGTGAAAACTGGGTGTTCTTTTTCACACCATTCTTTAAATGGCAAATTAATATATTTATCTCTTTCTTCTTTATTTGGAAAACCGCACCATTTTTCTAGTGTAGGTTTATATTTTTTACAAAATGATTTCCACGCTTTTTTTATTTTGGGATTATTCCATACTGCACATCTTTTTTTAATATAATTTTGTTTGTGACTTCTTATCCAACGTCCCACTTTTGTATCTGCTGGGGGCATCCCAGTATCATTTTTATCTAGAACACCTTCTGCTTCTTTTAAATTAATAAACCATTCGTCTTCTGTTTTCATATTGTTAATATATTTATTAATAATATGTTGTTATTAAATCATTTTACTTTTTATAAATCAACAAAACAGAAATCAACAAAACACAAAAAAATTTAATAAAAATGACAGAACGAACAGTACAATATGTCAACCATCCTCATGCAGATGGATTTCTTCCAAAGTGAAAATCAAAACAATCTATATTTTTACAGATAGAGAGATTGATTTGTAACAATTGATTTTAATGTAACATCGGGAATCTTTTTTATTTTTTCAAGAAGTTTCATATTATTTGTAATTTCGCAAACTTTTTCAAGCTCTTTTGAAATGTTGTTGATTTTCAACATCACTTTAATCCATTCTCCAACAAATATTCCATAATATTCTGCTTCTTGAAATATTGCTTTACATTGTATTTCATTTTCTGCAAAACACCACCTATATGCTAGTTCTGCGGTATCATATTGCATATTGTAATCATAAATAAAGTTTGTTTCTTCTCGTGTTTCTATATCATAATATTTATTATATTTTGTTTTAATTCTTTGAATTGCTTGTATAACTCTATCTCCACAATTTTCGATATCAGTAATATTCCAAATTTTATTACTATCATTTAATCTAACTGATGTGAAGCAACTGAGAACAGCAACAAGTTCTTCAGTTTCTAGTCCATTTAAATAACCATTATGTATAACTTCAGATATAGCAAGACAATGAATTTCTTGTATATTTGCAGCAATATCTCCTTTCTCGGTTAAACAATAAGGAATCCCTTCTTGCGAGGAGTCTACAAATTCAAGTTGTTCTAATATAATAAGTCTCCTCTTGATTTCAATATCTATAAAATCTGAAACATTTTGCAAATCTTTTGCATATTTCTTTGTCATAGTTGTATTGGTGAGTATAGCTTGATATTTTTCTAAATCAGCTTCAAACATTTTATAATTAATTATTTCTTGAATGCGTCTAGAGATAATCTTTCTTTTTTTAGGTTTCATAAATTTTGTTTTGTTATTTAATTCAATATATTCTTCAACTGCCTCTCGATTTTGTATAAATTGAGCATTATTAGTCGCTTTATCAAGATTAGCTTGAGCAACACCAAGCTGCTCTTTAATATATGTTTTTCTCTTCTCTATTTCACCACATAGCATACTACTGTTAGCGAAATCTGCAAAATTATAGTTTTTTACAGCTATGAGTCTTAGCAAAAGGTTGAAATGTATCTTAAATTTTGTTTCAATTGCTTGTGATTTACCTGTTAGAATATAACGAAATGTTTTTTCATCGGGTAAATTATCACGTCCATCATACAAATTTAAAAGATGAAATACTTCCCCATAATCATCAATACCACGCCTACCAGCTCGACCACTAATTTGAGACATTTCATGAGGAGGCAACCACTTGAATTTATTTCCTGAAAATTTCATAACTGATGTATAAATTACAGATTTTGTTGGCATATTAATACCAATCCCTAATGTTGTAGTGGCAAACATAACTTTAATATAACCTTTATAGAATAATATCTCCATCATCTCTTTGAAAACTCCGATAATTCCCGCGTGATGAACACCTATGCCTTTTTCAAGACACTTCATCAATCTTTTAAATTCTGGAAGTTCAACATATTCTTTCCAGTTATCTAATTTGGATATTAGAATTTTTTTGCACTCTTGTTCAATAATTGAAGGAATTTTGGAACCTTCTTCAAATAGGGAAAACGATACTTTACTGGCAAATTGCCACGTTTGTTTTTTTGAAAATATGAAACATATAGCTGGGAGTCTAGATTCTTCTTTCAACTTTTGAAGCAATTTATTTACTACAAAATGTCTATCCACGTGAATTTTATTTTTATCTAGAATCTTAAAAACTTTACACATTTTTACATATTCGGTGGCATCAAAATTTCCATCTGAATTTTTAAGAACAATCGAATTATTATGATATTTTTCTAATAGATGTTTATCTTGTAAAGATAACTTTTTAACACAAGAATCAGGAAATGTGATGAATGCTTTGTGTGTAAGAGGCACAATCCGTTTATTAGTACCACATAATACTACTTCTAGTCCTTTATTTTGGATCCATTGTATAAATTTTTCAGGTTTTTCTAGAGTCGCAGATAATCCAATAAGAGGGATATGATTAGGTAGCATCATAATTGATTCCTCCCAAGCAGGACCTCTATCTGGGTCATTAATATAATGAATTTCATCGAATATAACTGTTCCTAGTTCATTAGGAATATCCATTTCAAAATGAAGAGTATTATCTTTTTTAATTGTGCCTTCTTTTATCATTTTCATTTTGAACAATGTATTTCTAAAAATTTCCGTAGTCATTAATAGACAATCTGCGGCAGGATTAATTGTATTATCGCCAGTGATAAGACCAAATGAAATATCTGGATATTTTTTGGAAAAATCATTAAATTTTTCATTGGTTAGTGCTTTTATTGGAGATGTATAAATAACTTTTTCACCTAACTCATAGTAATGTTTAATAGCAAATTCTGCAGGAAGAGTTTTACCACATCCTGTGTGGGCTGTAATGATTGTAGAATGTCGAGAAATAATTGCATTGATTGCGATTTTTTGAAAAGGAGAAAGAGGAAAAGGCCACAGAGAATATATTTGTTCAATCGTTGTATTTTCATTTTCGTGTTTAGCAAAATCCATAGTTAGTATATTTTAATTAATTTTATATAATTTCAATTTAATAAATCTCTCGAATATATATATATATATTATGAGTGAAAATACAATTTTGTTACCAGATAAAATTAGTTTTGATTGGTTAATATTAAATTTATTAGGGCACGATTTTTATCACGATTATAATAATATTGTCTCAAGAGTTGAAGCTATAGAAGATGATGTACTAACTGAATTAGATTTATTAATTGATAATTATCATTCATTAACACGCGCGGATACAAAACCAGCTGATTTCGTTGCTGCTCTTGAAAGCGAAAAAGGTCAACCATATTCTGTTATGCTCGGTGGTGGAGGAAGTGATTCAAATAAAAGTGATGAAGTGAAAAGGGATGAGATTAGAGATAATGAAGGTGATAATAACAACGAAGATGTAGAAGAAGAAGAAGAAGACGTAAACAAAATGAAGGAATACCAAAAAAGATTTATAAATATTGTGATGGTTAAAGAAACAGAAGACGAAGACAAAGACGAAGCGGAAGTGAAAAGTCAAGAAAAAACAATGAACTCTTCTCTAATTAAGAATATTAATTATGAATCTCAAGTTTTATCTTTAAAAATGCAAGCTTTATTATCAAATGCAAAATATTCCATATTACAAATTGCCAACGGCACAGATGCGAATCATATACCTATGAGAAGCACACCATATAGTATCCTGGAAGAAGGCGAAAAAGGCAAAGAAGGCAAAGAAGGCAAAGAAGGCGGTAAAGGTGATAATGTATTAGATAAAATAGTATTTAAAACCATAGACAAAGAGCAATATGCAACTTTTTTATCACAAAAATGGTTACCATTGGTTGAAATTTCTCCACTTTCTTATCTAGTTTTGAGTTCAGAAGGCGAAGAAGATAACGAAGGCGAAGAAGGTGAACAAGGCGGTAAATTTGATTATATTTTCCCTACATATGAAGCAATAATTAAATATACACAGACTCAAATCTTAGAAAGAATAGAAGAAATTAAAGGTAGAGTAGTTGATAAAATAGGATTATTATCATTAGCACCTATTTTTAAGGTAGTTATAGAAACTTCATTAATTTATGAAAAAAATATACCCACTGATGAGGAAGAAAAAAACAATGTAAAGATACAGTTACAAAAGGAGATGGATGCTATATTGGATATAAATTCAGAAAACTCTCCATATTCAAAGAATACCGATGGTGAAAGTTCTATCAGTTTCTCAGGCAGACCTATAAATAATTCTTATATTTCTGAATACTTACTGACAATTTTTGGAGACTCTCAAGTAACTGTTGCTAATCTAAATGAAAGGTTAGTTCTAGCCAATAATCAGGCTAGAACATATATTGATAATCTTATAAATGGTGATGCTAGGCCTGAACGAAAATTACAATCAATAGAGGAAATAAAAAAACAATTAAATAAATTAATTCCAGAAAGATTGAGAGAATTGCAAAAAAGTGGGGCTCCAGCCTATAGAACAAAAAGCAGCAAACCATCGTTCGAAGCATTTGAGGCTCTTTTGAATGATAAAGAAAAAGGTCTGCCTCCAGAAATTGATGAAAAAAGCACCCCTGAAGTTTTAAAGGCGTTTGAAAGATTTGTTTTTAAACTTTATCATCCTGATAAAGGCAATAACAAAAAAACATCAAATTATTTTTATGGGAAAGATATGGAAAAGAAACGCGGACAGGGTGGCGAATTAGAAGTATGGTTAATGGAACAGTTGAAAGATAACCCTGCAAAATCCTTGCGCGAAATACTACCTAAGCCCGATAAAAAATTAACAAAACAAATTTGGGATAGTTTTGGAGGTGTTAAGGGATTACGAAGTAAATTAAATATACTTTCGGGTGGTAGATATCTTAAGGGAGGAGCATTTTTGAGGGAGGAAGCTGACATTGAACAAGAAAAAAATGTATTAACACTATTAAACGATATTTTAATACGTTCATTACTGTTAGTAATACTAAAAAAAACAAAAAGTATAGTGAATAGTGGCAATGATACAAATTTTCCAATATTTCCTATACAACCTTCCAATAATATTAGTATTATAGAAGACTACACTTACAATCGTCCGAAGTTTGTGCAGATTTTTTCGGAAGGTCTGTTAACAAAAGATTGGCGTGAACAAAATATAATACCTGGTGGTGAAGGTGAAAATAGAAGTCCAGTCGATGATAGTGGCAATATTGTTTGGGGTAATATATATGGAGTATTTGAGTCCTTTTCGATTGAACCACCTCTCAAATTAGAAGAAAGAAAAAGAATAGCAAGAATATTATTTTTAAATGTTGAAAGATTAGTTTTATATTATCAATTGGTAGCTGGGTCAAATTCCATAGAAGAAGACCCCGACTCTAGTGATATAAACAAAAAATATTTATTACAAGCCTTAGGATTTATTGTAGATACAACTAAACAAACTTACAAAACTTGTGTCACAAGAGGATTTTCAACAACAGGATTTTTTCAGGGCGGCGACGGAAAACAAAGGGAAACAAAAGCTTCGCGAGCTAAAGTTCTAACAGGTAAAGCAGATAATAGTTCTCGACCAGAAAGTAATAAAACTTTTGGAATAATAGAAGACATGAAAGAGAATTGCATATCGAAACGACAAAAATATTTTGGTTGGTTATTTGGAGATGATCTGAAAAAATTGTCTGCTTTAGAACTTGCTCTCACTGTAGCTGGTTCTGAAGAGGAAAAAAAATCACGTAAAGATATAAGCAAACTTATCGGAGAACCTCCTGACTGGTTTAGAGCATCGACGCCAGATGACCAAATTCAGTTAGCGTATAACGAAATTGTTCGAAAACTTTTACCCGAATATATTTTAACTGCTGGATCTCATAGAAACGAACTATATAAACATTTGGCTAGTGATGTAGATTTTCCGCGACCTGTTGAATGTGAGAATATTGAATGCTCACAAGAAAAACCTATTGGAAAACAGACAGATTCCCCAGCAATTAAAAGTTCATATATAATTAATAATGCATCTCAAATTTATGCTCAACTCTCAAAAATAAATGATCCTAGGTCACAATTTTATAATTTAGATGGAATGCAAGTTAGATATGCACAATACTGTCCTGTATCATCTATAGCTGATTCAATGCCTTTATGTTCATTGCCAACAAAAGGGAATATAGAAACACAAAAAAGATTGGTTTTTAATCCAATGGATATTACAGTAACATATGAAGGTGCTGAAAGTGCTGAAGGTGATGAAGATAGTGGTGGTGACCTAACAGATTATTATAAATTTACCATGATTCCCGATAAATATTCTAACTTATTAGATTTTGATACACGGACCAGTTATACAAAAAAAGGAAGTCTGTTAAAATCATTATCTGAAGTTTATAAAATATTTGGAAACAGTGCAAAAAAAAGACAAGATGCATATAAAAAATATATTGAAATTGATGAAGCTACAAGAGATGTATTTCCAATGAATGAGCATATTACAGACGAGAAAATCACATTTGTGAATAAAACAGAATTTAAAAATTTTATTAATAGAATCACAACACAAATGCAAGCAGATAGGGAACAACTTTTTAATGTAAAGTTTAATGCCTCTATTACTACAGATGGTGAATCGTTATGTGAATGTAATCCAAATTCAGATCCTAAGTCTCTGGATGGAGAAGGTCCTTTTCAAGCTGCCGCAACATATTTATCTATATTACAAGAAATTAATACCGTGATATTAGGAGAGATAGCAGAGAATAAAGGAGAAGAGGCACCCGCATCTCCTACAGTTGGTTTATTTGAACTCTTTCAAAAAAATATAAAAGAAATATTAAATATGACAGTTAGAAAATCAATGGGAGATTATAGTCAAGAATTAGCGACTGTTTCAAGATTTGGCGGAACAACATTTAATAACATAGTTGGTAGCCAAGGCCCAGTAGGTGCTAGTGGTGCAACAGGTGCTAGTGGTGCAACAGGTGCTAGTGGTGCAACAGGTGCTAGTGGTGCAACAGGTGCTAGTGGTGCAACAGGTGCTAGTGGTGCAACAGGTGCTAGTGGTGCAACAGGTGCTAACGAAAAATATAATATTGCAAATACTAATATTATTACCAGTGAAGGTATAACACCAGTTTATCCAATATCACAACCTTACGATGCCTCTGGGAATAGTTTAAGATTATTCGTCGCCAATGATAGACCTTCGGCATACAGAGCAATTTTTTTAATAACACAAGCATTGGATGATTCGTATAATACTAAATCTATGGGAGGTTATTATAGGTCAAGTAGAGAGACCGAAAAAGGCGACGCACGAGGCTATATTGAAAGTGAAGTCGATGGAAAATCTTTCATTGTAAAAGCTCCTATGGTGATACCATCACAATTGCCCGAATATTATGATAAAAAATATGACGAATATAATGATAGAGTAACTAGAAAGAATTCAACCGACCAAAAGATGCAAACAGAAACAGGTGATATACTCGGATATAATCAAGATGAGTTTATGAGGTGGAAAGAACAACAATATAAATTGCATGATAATTTAGTTGTCGATGGAACAGGTGGGTTTATGTTCGCCGGAGAAAAAACAGCAAGCAGTGGAGCAAATATTGACTTTGTCCTTATGGATGGTAGTGATAGTGATGAGGAGGAGGAAGGAGGTGATGAAAAAACAGTTTCTAAGAGCATTTTATCAGAAAGAAATTATAAAATGATTTTTGGTGGCAATCGTAGACATACCAAAAAAAACTTCAAACGGATATCTAGAAATAAAACCAGCAAAAAAATATATAAAAATAAGGCTTAAAGCGACCACACTAGGTAAGAGTATAATGAGTAACACAAGTAATTCAGATACCCCTTCTTGGGATAGCGAAACTAAGTATGTTGGCTGTGTAAAATGGTTCAATAATAAAGCCGGTTATGGTTTTTTGACGGTTATGGATGGTGATAAGAAAGGCGAAGACGTCTTTTGTCATCATTCGGGAGTTTGTGTAAATACTGAGCAATACAAGTATCTTGTTCAAGGTGAATATGTATCATTTTCGCTTCGCGAATCTGATAGTGGTTCACATCCTTATCAGGCAGGTAACATTGCTGGTGTATGTGGAGGAAAGTTAATGTGTGAAACACGCGCTGAAAACCGTCAGTCTCGCGAGACTGGCGAGGAAGGTGAATCAACAGAACATCGTCCTGCACGCGAACATCGTAACACACGCGATACAAGACGTTCTCGACCTAGAGGAGGAGGTCCTCGAGAGGATGGTGCAACGTGGATGTTGGTTAGAACTGATGAGGGAAATAATCGTCGTGGCTCAGGACAAGGGCGTGGTCCACGTCGTCCTCGTGAGACCCGAGATTAATTAATTTAAATTGATTATAATATAAAATTTATAATCAATAATAAATAATGGTAGAAATTAGGTCAATTGTGAATGAATTAATTGAAGAAGTAGAAAATAGGAATCCAATTTTGATTGAAAGTGTTGATAGTAACGGATTGGAACTAATAATAAATATAACTGAATTAAAAAATTCAAAAAAGTGTAAAAATGCGAATGTATTCAATTACTTAATTAATTTACAAGATGATGGAGATAGATGGGAAAGACAGAATTGTTGTAACCATTGTAATCAGAATTTATGGGATTATAAAGGTAGATATGCTTTATTAAAAATATATCGTGTTTCGGCAAGAGAATGGATGCAATTTATATATTATTTGCAACACAGACATCCCCCTTATTTTGGTGCATGGGTAAATGGTGGTGATAATGAGACACAATATTATAGTAAAATTGTAAATTGGTTAGAAGATGTTAATCAAATATGTAATAAATTTGGCGGATTTCCTGATTTTGATGAATACTATGAAAAATTTTGGGAAGGTAATATTTCAAATGAAGCTTTTGGGACTTGTGTTCCTCCTAGTATAACGCCACCAAAATGTCCTCGAGATGACATACATGAAAACTATTTATGGGAAACTATGATTGAAGGGTCTGCTGTTCACGCTGGCTGGCTGAGTAGTTCAATCCAGCAAGTTAGAAAATGGTCGCTTGCTAGTATACAAGAGCGCGCCAACCAATCCGCCAGACTTTGGTATAGACGCCAAAGATAATTAGGAACCGTGCTTCTTATTTCTACACGTAATCTTACATATAGATTTTGCTGCACCACCACTATATTTTCCTTTTGTTTTTGCAAATTTTATTTGAGCTTCCACAAGATGGTGGTCGCCTTCATTTTTTCTCTTTTCTGCTTTTTTCTCCATATCAGCTTGTTTTATACGCAGACCACGTGAGGTATTTTTCCCATATTTCTTAAATGTATTTTTCTTTTTATCTTTTCCTTTTACACGTTTTTTGTAATCGCTTTGTATGTTCTTTTTACCCATATCTAGATTAAGGTTGATTTTTATTTATATATTTTTAATAAAAGAATTTCAATTTTCTGTAAGTTTTTGATGAAGCAAATAATATATTTTGAAAAATTGATTTAAAGCTACAATGTTGTAAGATGTTATAAATGAGTTCTGAAGATACTTCCGCTACTACCGTTCAAGAAGGAAACGAATTATCCCCGACCCTCCAACAATTTGCTACACAGTTTGATGGTGTTCTATCTACACTGACAGCATTTCGTTCACAAATTACAATGTTACAAAATCAGATTCGTGGATTAGAAAAGAATGTTAAAAAACAAATGAAGTCTCTTGCAAAAGAAGCAAAAAAAAATAAACAAAAGGGAAATAGAAAGCCATCGGGATTTGCCGTCCCTTCCAAAATTTCACCAGAACTGTGTGAATTTATGGACAAGCCTAGTGGAAGTGAAGTTGCTAGAACGGAAGTAACGCAATTTATAATCTCTTATATTAAAACTAATGACCTTCAATGGAAGGAAAATAGAAAAATTATAAAACCAGACCAAGCACTTAAGTCATTATTGGGCAATGGCAATGATGAAGTCACTTACTTTAATCTTCAACGTTATATGAACAAACATTTCTTGAAGAAAAAATTAAATAATAATAATAATGCCAAAATCTAATTATAAAATAATATATATATATATATGTCAGCCTGGA
>Ga0233411_10000105_pt1 | contig 29188 bp, 49 predicted proteins | sample Na_anoxic_2_MG_FD_179799 | JGI IMG/M metagenome (GOLD analysis project Ga0233411, IMG submission 179799) | Seawater microbial communities from Saanich Inlet, British Columbia, Canada - Na_anoxic_2_MG | ecosystem: Environmental > Aquatic > Marine > Inlet | place: Canada: British Columbia...
CCCAGTAGTGCACCACTTCATTCTTAGCCAAGTAATAAAAGTATGTGACTGGCACATCTATTGTTACTGGCATGCTACTCTGTAACTGCATGTTACTTCCTCCTTAGTTGTTTATCAGTGCGTACCCAAGCACGAGCAAAAGACTTGCGGTTTTGCTCAGGCATTTTTCGTAACTTATCTTTGAACTCTGCTATTTGTTCTGCTCTTTCTTTCTTACTCACAGCCATGACTTAACACCATTAACCATAGTAAACATCTTACTCTTGTCCGGGTTGCCATCCGACCCAAAGCACACAGCTAAGCTGCCACCTCTGTCCACCATATTGATAACGTGCTCAAGTCTTGCCTTGTCCCTGTTGTCATACTTCTTAAACACATTGCGTATGAACCCAACACCTAGCTTGGTGTGCTTACACACTATGCCATTCTTATATGGTGATGCTTTGAAGTTATTGCCAGCTTCATTGTAGTCAATACCCTGCACTGTGTCATTGCGCAAAGCTATCATAGCTTTAATATCTTCCTCTACTGCAACAGGTACCTTCCATGTAACTAGCTTCATTGAACCACCAGTGCTCATGTATATGTGACCAAGCCCATAGTCCACACATATGCATCGGAACAGTGTAGAGATGGCACCCGACCTACTTGGCATTACTCCCATGCGCAGTGCACGCACCAATGATTTCTTTTTGCGGTCACTCAACTTACCAAGGTTGAATGCTGCGTAGCCTGACACCTCTAATATGTCATCGAGTTCTTTAACTGTACTTACTGCGAAACATTCATCTAACACGCTGCTCTCCTACTGTTATACACATAGCCTGCTCTCGGTGATCCAACTGTGGTTTAAGTGTGCCAAATGCCAGCACACTTATTGCATCAGCTATTCTTGCTGGTGTTGCCTTATCCTCTGTGTCTAGCACAGGTGCTCGGCTCCTACGCTCAGCACTAGCAAGAGTAGATGACAGGTCACTTGGTACAAAGTCCATGATGTTAGGTATTACTCGTTGTATCTGCCCAACGCTTGAACATTTATATACTATGTGCCTGAGTGTGCCTTGTGCCCTTGCCACCCGGTCAGCTATAACTAAATGGTTGTTGCCAAAGCTAAGCAAAGAGTTGTGTAGTGGGTGGGATGGGTGGACCCTAAACATTTCATCGGGTAGTGAGTACCATCCGTCATCACCCTCTAGCTCAGTACCAAATGACAGTTTAATGCCAGCGGCTTTCATTATGTGGAAATGCATACTGGAGGTAGTGCTTATAACTTGGTACCTATAGCGGCGGCGGGTGCTGCTGGTACCAGCAGGCATAGCAGCCATTGCCGTGGTCTCTACCAGCTTGAGTGCTTTGCACATGTCATTGGGTATTAGTGTCTTGATGAAATTGATTCTACCCATACCTACTTTATTTATTGGGTCTTCAGGTAGGTACAGCAAGCGGTCACATATATTGTAAAGCCTAGTGTTCAAAGAATTCTTATCATCTCTACTTAGTCTAGCTGTTGCCATATTACTTACTCTCCCTTGGTACTATAGATACAGTTTGTTCACCGTGGTTATCATATGCAACTCTAAATGTTGGCTGCGCTTCTACCAGTTCTAGTAGCATACCAACAGATTCATCATCAACAGGCAGTACAGTGTGCACCATGTTCCTAACTCCGGTACGAGTTAGGTCATGTGTAGTTACATGCAGTGTGCTCAAGGATAATTGGCATTGTGTGTAGTTACTCCAATTATTGACATATGTTCTATCCATCGAAGCTACTTTTTCTTCTATCATTTTTTTCTGTATGGTTCCAAGCGCAGCGAATGAACTACGCAGTTCACATAATTTACCAGCACCCCCCTTGAAGTTAGTGTGTATTGCTAGCTGCCCTCCCTTGTCATATGTACCCCACCACTTAGGCTGGGTTGCTTGGCACATCATAGAGTAGACATGCCCAACCATACTTTGCAAACCACCTACACTTATGCCGTGGTGTATAGTCTTGTTGAGTTCCTTGTCCATGTTTTTTGACATGCGCTGCCAAGGTGAACCTTCAAACATTATGTTAGTATTATTATTAACGTAATGGTAAGCTGGTCCCTTTAGGTAGAACTTTACTATGTGGTCATCAATGTGACGCATTTCCCTTGTGCCTCCTGTTCAGCGTTGATAGCTGCTACTAATAAATCGAGTGGCATGTATGCAAACACCCACCCATCATCTACTGACCCCGCATGATTATTAAGTATGCCTCGTGTGATTAAGTCAGCGTGTTCAATCCCATTTATACCTACCTCCACATGTGTCCATGCCCCTTTGTTATCTCTTGGCGTGCAGTAGTAATACTCGCTGGCTTGTATTGAGAAACTAACCTTACCTATAACTAGTGGTTGCCGCCTGATGCTGCCGTAGTTAGCTTCAGTTGTCTTAGTCATCATCAACCAAGCAGACAACACGTCTTCTGTTATCATGGCATGTTGTTGGCAAGCAAAGTGCGGCCATCCATTATGCATCCTGCCCTACATGCAGCCGGATAGTCTCGCCGTGACTGGCAACCTTGTCTGAAGTACACACCCATATGGTGGGGTATGACTGCGCATCACCGAAGGCAGTGTAACCATCAGTTAAGATAATCAATACCTCAGGCTCGTTGTCTATCTCAGCTAGCTTGTCAAAGATTGCAGGCATGTGAGTACCACCACCACCCTTAGGCTTGTAGGTAAGTATGTCACCAGCATCTTCAATCAACTCAGGCTCGTAAGCCTCGCTGTCACATGAACCTATCCACAGTTCCTCAGGTTTCATCTCACTGAATAGTCCGTGACACTCACCCATGAAGTGCTTCAACTCCTGATCGCTGACTGACCCTGATGTATCAATGTACATAGCAACCTTGCCACATGAGTAGCCTGTCTTACCGGGCCAGTACACATGCGGGATGATAGCCAGTCGCCTACGATTAGGCTTGGCCCATGTTGTCTCATCCTTACCAGCTATGGCATTGATAGACAGACGCAGCTTGTCCTGCCACTTGACTTGCGGCTCAGCAATCTCACCTACTAGCCTCTCCATACCAGCAGGCATCTTGCCTTGCGACTTGGCGGCCTCGCTTGCACTAGCAACCGCACGTTGTATGTCAGCCTTGGTAGGCTGTTGTGTGGGGTTGCCCGGTAGATGTTGATCGAACCCATTAGACTTATCAGGTGGTGGCTCAGGCACCTTAAGGTACACATCATCAGCCAGATCAGCCTTACCAAACCGTGGGTTGTTAAGCCCACCAACGGGGCACGTGCCTACGTTAGATTGATTCAACCAGTCATTGATGATGTAGTCAGTAGCATGATTCCACCTGCCACCACTGAATGCTTTCAGGTCTGGGCCTACACCCCGGTCCATGTATCCTTTCATACGTGGACAGTGCTCAAGGATAACGTGCATAACTTCATGTGCTAGCACGAACACCCTCTCATCAATGTCTAGGCTGCCAAACCATTTCTTGTTTACTATTAGCTTGGTACCATCAGTAGCAGCAGTAGGTACTGGTACGTTAACACTGGTGTTACCTCCCTCCTCAACTTCCTCGATGCTAAGCAGATCAAACAGTAGTACCGCAAAGAACGGGTGCTGTCCTATCAGTCGGCTGATCGCCTCACTTAGCGGGTAGCTTCGTTGTGCCATTAGTTACCTCCTTTTTAACATTAGGATCAAACCGATCCATTACTTCACGGAAAACTAAAATGTCATAGGCTGTTAGGTCGTACCCAATATCAACATCGTCTTCCATCGTTTCAACTATAACGCTCATGGTGCCAGCCAAATCTTCATCAGTCATATTGGCTGGGTTCTCATGGTCATGCATAGTTAGTTAAAGAACACGTCATCAAAGTCCATTGACTTTAACATCGCATCCACTTCTTCACTGTTATCTTCAACAGCTTCTTCTTCCTCTGCCTCGACGGTTGGTGCCTCGACTATTTCACACTCAACATCAGTCTCAACACCTTCAGCAACAATCACCTCAGCTTCATCGGACTGGGCTAGTACACCCACCTCTGTCTTCACTGGAGTGGTTGCTACTACCACTGGCACTACTGCTATCCTGCCAACAATCTCCTTGGCATGAGTAGCTACGACACCGGCTAACGATACGTTGTCTTTGTACGCTGACGAGTCATACTTAAGTAGCTTGGTTTCTATCTCTGTTGCTAGCAAGTCAAGAGCAGGGTCATTACGCAAGTTGTTGTTGCGTAACATCTGCACCATGTGTTGCAAGTTACCAGTGAGAGACTTATACACACGAGTCTTCTCACCTTTAGATAACTTAGTGAGCTGCGTGACCATGCGGTTGAGTGCATCAAGGGTACGCTGTTGCATTTCCTTGAGTGCATTATCAATACATGTGTCTGCCTGCTTAGCATACAAATCCTTCAAGCCAACGGTCAGCTTGCCCGGTATAGTTAGCCGGTCAAAGTCCTGTATGTCAGGCAGTGGTGCCACGTTAAGCCCCGCATCAAACAACACTGCTAACTCCGCTGGGTCAGGGTAGTTTGTCTGATCGTACATGGTGCCAAGATTCGCAGCGGCCTTGGACATAGCAGAAGGTAGTGCTGCTATGAACTTGTCGCGTGCTAACTCAGCTTCTTTCTTAAGGTTAGCGAACTCACCTAGCTTACCCATCACATCACCAGTAGCAATAAGCCTATCGCCTCGTGCACCTCCCGCATTATTGGAAGTCCACTGCAAGCTGTTGGCATAGAACCAGTTGCGAATGTGATTGTATGCTGCCTGCACCTCTTTCAGTTCTGCATCTGCACCGGCAAAGAGTTTCTTAACGAAAGCCCCTGCATCTGACACTGCACCTGACTGACTGATAATACTTTCAGTCAGTTGCTTGTCAGTCTTGCGACCGGAATAGACACGAACTGAGCACGATGCCAGCATGTAGCTGGATGACAACGCATTACTTAAGTTGTCATCTTGTTTATTTTCCATACTTAGTCTCCTCTCTTATTGTCTTCATCTTTCCACAATTCCCACTCGGCTACCCCGGTAGCCATTAGCTGTTGGTAGTAATAACCAATGCTTTGTTGTTGCTAATCCAGTTGCTTAACGCTTGGCTGTTCAACAGTATGCCGCCTGCCTTATCAAGCAGAGACTTAGCAGCACTGGTCTGCAACTCAACAGGCAACCGCTCAACGTAGGTCCACAGTGAGTTCACTGTCTTGTTGTCGGCATAGTGGATGCATAGCTGTACTGCCATGTACGCAGCGTCCAAACGGTCAGGACATTTGCAACCCTTAGGGTCTTTGAGAATCTCATCGACCGTAGGTACGTGTTCCTTCAGCTTGGCATAGCTTGTCAACTCAGCAGCCACACCCTCACCTATCTCACCGGCAAGTAACTGTTGTGTCACACCATCACTCGGCAAGTCCATGCTTGGGTTGCCTTGATCGTCAGTGCCAGCAAGACAAGCAAGCAAGTGCATCGCCTTGGTGTATGACCGTGGTGTACAGAATGGTACGGGCTTAGCAGGTACATGGTCAGCGAACACACCGGGACGGTGCTTGATGAACGCTACGCCAATAGGGTGCATGTTGTTTGCTTCCCACCACAGCGCGGCTGACTGAAGATCGTACTCAACATCAATCTGTCGCTCTCTATTTATTAAGTGCATCGGTGGCTTAACAACACCTGACTTGTCTTCCATGCGATTACTAGCACTGACAACCATCCAGCCATCGGGTAGGTACTCACTACCAAACTTCTTATCCAAGACAACAGGTGCTAGTGCCTTCTGTACATCAAGGTTTGATTGGCTGCGCTCATCAATGAAGTAGATGCCACGCGGGTGCGCTTCAAGGTATTCCCGTGTTGGTAGGATACCCGGTCGAGTAAAGTAACTAATACCACGGCCCTGCTCATCCTTACTTGGGACGAGAAAGCCACGCACATCAGGTGCCTCAATGGTGGTGGTAGTTTCTTCATGGTAACCAAATGTTTCACCGTACACCTTGGATAAGATAACCGGCAACTCTCGTGCCAGTGTAGACTTGCCAATGCCCGGAGCTGAAACCCAATGCTCAGCGGTACCCACTTCGTAGCGGGCCTTGAGCATGGTAGGGTTACTTAGATCACGTAAATACATAGTGCCTCCTAGTATTACGTTGTTGGTGGTGGAAAAAGCAGCACCACCATCTGCTTAGGAAACTAATTATAACATAACGGGGTGTTAATGTCTACCCCTTACTATTCATTGCTTGTATTCTAACCAGCAGTTCCTTAGTAATAAGAAACTCAGGGCACGTGGTACCTCGCATGTATTCTGAAAACTTATTTACAAACTGCTCACCCGCACTAGGCATAGGTACAATGACGTTGTACTCATGCAGGCTGTGTGAGCAGTGCAGCTTGACGTGCAGTGCGGTTGATGTGTACATGGTAGCATTCTTGCCCTTACTCATCACAAAGTACCTGCATGCCGTGCATGACAGTGGTATGCCGAGCATGATATGCCTAGCCTTGAAGTCATCTGATGCAGCGTGTACCGGGTGGATGCGCTCATCAGGCGCGTGGCTATCCACCTTGCGACCTGTTATCTAGGTCAATCACTTCCAGTGCGGCCTCCCAGTTCTTCAGCTTCTTGCCAGCCCATGTGTACAGGCCGAAGGCTGCGCCCATGATAGCTACCCCCCACAGTGGAGACTTAACAACCCATGCGTCTGTTGCCCTTGCTAGCCACTCCTCCTTGCCGTAGTAGTCCTGCACTGCCATGCTGAACCCGATGTGCATTAGCCAACCCATCCAGAAAGATAAGGTGGTAAAACCTATCGCTCTCTTTATGAAACTAATCACATCTCTTGGGGTGTATGTAATTCTAGCCATGCCATTGCCTCCTGTCTGAATAATCCCCATGTCTTGGTATGTATTAAGAACCTATTATCTGATGGGCTGAAGTCGAACAGCAGTTGCCCTCGATGCAGCCATGCGTAGGTAGCACCCACACCTGCTTGTTCCAACAGGTCATCATCCATCTCATACATTTCTTTCTGATAGAACCTAATGATACTGAGTACCAAGTCTTCTTTGTATGGCTCCACCTTCAGTATGCCCTCGAATAACATCCACCTACCAGTGAACAGGGTGTGTATCAATGCCCATAGGCTAGGCTTACGTGCTCGCATAGCCCAGTACACTGGTGTCCATGCCACCTCGCGGGCCAGCTTGATCTGCATGTAGTCAAACACTTTCGTTTTATTTTCCACGTGTGTCTCCTTCATAACACAGGGTACAGTCGCAGTGCTGGTGCGTACTCACGCACAGTGTGGTGGTACCTGATAACAGACAGCACCTTGACTGATGATCTGGATGGCAGCATGGTGGTTGACATATACTTATAGATACACCCATAGTTGCCACCTGTTAGCCTTACCCTTGCGAAACCCATATGCACTAAGTACCTTGTACACCTTGGTATTAGGCCACTGCTTCTGGCTGTTCTTGTTGATAACAAAACACATTAGTTGTTGTCTCCCTGTCGGTTAGCCTTAGCTTGCTCACGGCACTCGCTGATTACTAAGTCATGCAGGTGGTGGGGTACACCACTGCTATGTGCTAGCTTGTCTACGCTATTAAAGAAATCAGTAGTGTCAACATGTGCGAGTATGTTACGTGCATAGTTGGCAATGATAGGCTTGAACGCCTCACTGATAGGTGTGCTAAGAAACGTGTGTCTCTTGGTGTGTTGCTTACGTGTCTTCATAGCTTGCCTCCTTACTGGTAGCTACGTGGTTGTGGAATGTGTGCTTTGGTTGCCGATACCTACCTCCTCTGTTGTGATGTTACGCAGTGCGATGATGCCATGTTCATACACACTGTATTGCTTCAGCCCAAGGTGACATGATGCTACTCGTGAGCCATCACGAACACTCCACCTTACATGGGCTGGCTGGTTCATCATGTCTGTGCTATGAACTACTACTAATACCTTAGCCAGCCACCCGCTAGCAGTAAGCAGTGCCAACCATGCCTCAAACGCCTCAACATTTGGGTATGCAACGGTGTACCTACCACTGGCGATGCCGCTGACAATGAACGTGTACTCATGCCCAGCCCATAAGTTTAACGGTGTGTGTAGGAAGTTAATTGTCTTTGTCATATGTGTTACCTAATACAGTAGCTATCCACCCCGCTACGATTGTCTGTGCTCGCACCCACATGGCGTTGTCATCTGTCTCTAGTTTCTTTTGGTTGTCATCAAACAAGTCACGCTGCTGTTCGGGTGGTGCGACCTTGCGGCCTGCTACTATGTGCGCCTTAACTTTATCGCATGTCTGCTCGTACTGACCAATTAGCATGAGCATCTTAGTGTTACGCTGCGCCCTGCCTGCTGGGTCAATGTCATTAAGGGTATCGTGGTGTGCCTTGAGTATGTCTATGTTACGGCGCATGTCCTCTAGCTTTTTAATGAGTTCATCCATACTCGCATCCTCTCCCATGCTGGTTGATGTAGTTCATAGCTAAGTGCGTGACCATTAGGTGGCCTCGACACCATAGCTGGGCGTATTAGTCGTGTGTCTATACTCACCCTATTCTGGATAGCAATGACAGGCTCTCTCCAATAGAACACACCAAAGCCTGACCTGAATATGAATGGCATGAGCGTAGCCCACGCTATCAACTCACGCACCCTGTATTTCTTTACTGCCTGCCAATGTTTAAGCACTATCCTTGGCTCACTTTTAGGTGAGCGTATGTACAACACACACAGTGCATTGGCACTCTCATCAGTAATCACGGGCTAACTCCTCTTGCTCTCGTACCATTAACTTCCACTGCCTAACGTGCAGCCAGTACGCTGGGTCAATGTCATTAAGGGTATGTGTTACACATGGCTCAAGTAATAGTACGTTGTGCCATAGCACTGACTTTGGCAGCCCAAGTCTTTGTAGTGCGGTGGTCTGGTCTACTGTCATGTCAGGCATGAGTAGCAGTAGCGCAAGCAAGTCATCTTGGTAGCATGACCTGACTACTAGCTTGCCATCTAAGTTTTGTCTGCCTTGGTACCAGTGGTAGGTAGGTGTGCATAACACCACTGCGTGCATCTTGAGTAGGTTAGTCGCGCCCATCGCCATAAATCTCCCCGCGTGGCTCAGTCATAAGTAGGAACGCTGTTATCTTTTGTGCCAGCTCCTCCGCATATCTAACAGCAGCAGGGTCAGTGTCGTTTGTATGTATCACTATCACACCCATGCTGCTGCTGCTGTTGATAAGTACATAAGGGTGGTTGTCACCTATGCCAAGTATGCTCCCCGGCAATGAGACAATGCCTCGGTGTGGTATGCCTTGGTTGTCTTTGATAATTGCCTTGTCTGAATTATCACGTGTGTCACCAACCTCCCATGCTGGTTCATTTTTCATAGCATCTCTACCCATGCGTTGTAGTGTGCGGTCAAGCACACGTTGCCAATCGTGTGCTACTTTCCTATTGCTGCGTATCACCCTGACCCTCGCTGCCGTGTGCATCAGGCAAGGTGGGCCATATGATTATCATGTTGGGATGCTCAGCCCACGCTGGCTCATGTATAGGTAGTGCACAGTCCACCACATGTACGTCATACACCTTGCCTGTCTGTGCGTCCTTGCTCTGCCAGAAACAAGCCATCGGCTTACAGCTATTCCCGCTACCAATTAGAGTATTGGCACACTCATTGGTAGCTAGGCTATGCTTAACCCTGTCTACCTCACCATCAATGATGATGTTCACGCGGCTACGTTCATTCGCTGCCATGCGCCCTATTACAGTGCCAATGGTGGCACCTATGATTACTAGCAGTATCATTGCAACTGCTGATAGTGTGCTTGTCTTCATGTGTCTAGGTTCCTAAGGTTATTGTCTACCGGCACCTGCTAATGCCAGTAAGTTAAGGATGGTTGGCCCGTTGTCCAACGGTGGAACCGTACCGCCACGCAAGCAATTATCCCCATAACCTTGCGTGTTCCATGCTCTGTTACTCCAATGAGATTAGTAGCCAATCATGCCCGCCATGCTCTGGTACTAGTTCTGTTGTGATGTTCTCAGGCTCATGCTCGGACACTAGGTGCCATAGCGTAGCTGGTGGCACCTAGTGTAACTCAGCTATCAAGTCACCAACTGTCATGGCTGCTTTGGTATTCGCTCGTGTAATTACCATGCTACTTGCCTCTGTACCTGCTGATAGTATCTTCCACCACCACATCATTGCGCCGTGACTGAGTGGCAGTCACCCACTCCTGATAGCAGCCCTTGCACTTGGTGTGTTCCAGTGGCACGAGCAACCTAACCCCTATGCTGCGGGGCGTGATGTATGTGTCGCTGCTGTGCTCACTGATGTCAGTGCCGGAACACGTAGGGCATACGCCCGATGGTGCTATTAGTGTGGTCATGTGTGTTTATCCTACGCTGCTTGGTGAGTTGCCTTGTATGTCGTCAATAGTAACTCGTTGTGCCATGCCAATATGCATGATGATGCCTTGCTCTGTCTTGCAGTATGAGTACATACCATCAGGGTGGTCGAAGTATATGCGTGTCGGCGGCTCATCAGGCGTGCCACCAACAAGTATCCACGTGCCTAATGGCACGTTATACAGTGGTGTGTTGTGGATGTGCGGTGGGTTGTGTCTCATGGGCGTGCCTCCAATGGGGTCGGAGATGTGAATGGGTTAGATGTGCATGATGTGTGGTGTTAGAGATGCCACACGACAAAAGGACATTGGGTACCCAAGCCTACCACTGAATGTGTCAGTGTCCGTGTGGTGTGTGTGTGTGGTGACTTCATCAGCTGCGACTCAGGTTATATGCCACGCCACCACATGGCGAGCCGATTCGGTACTGTTAGCTATCTAGGTGCTTCACGCACTGGGTTGGGTCAGTTGTGTCTATGCAACCGGCAAGCGTGAAGGTGAGTGTTACCCCACCAACAAATGTCAGCGCTAGTGGGTATGGGTGTGGCTCGGTGATAGATGTAACCGTGGCTGGTGCGCCATGATAGTCTGTCACTTTGTCACCCACTTTGAATGGGCGTTGTGCCATAGTTGTGTAACCTCCTGATTTCTTAGTGAGATTGTGTGTAAAGTACGGCGTGACCTAGCGGCCTTGCGTACTGGTGTAAAGATGCACCATATGAACTGCATTGTAATGTCCATAATGTCCATGTTTGTAAATTGTAATGTCCATTGATTTCTTTATACTAATCAATAGGTTGCCTTAATGTCCATAATGTCCATGTCTTAAACGGACATTACTTTTTTACACTCGCATTTTTATTTTGCGTAGCAGCAAGGCGCTTCTATAGCTCATCCTCTTTTACTACATGGACATTAAAGACATTAGGACATTAAGACTTGGAATGCCTATGGTTGTGCCGATCTTAATGTCCATATAAATGTCCACCTGTGCCGCATCGCGTCACAAAACCTAGACATTTGGCTGTACTTGTCCTGACTTTCTGTAGGTGACACTCACATTGATTACTTTCTACTAGGGTACTGGGTACTACGCGGCCTTGCGACCTTCCGGCAATGCGGCGGGGCGAGTGAGCAACCGGGCATTGTTGTATGCCTTGTCAATCTGTGCCTCGCTGTTACCGGCCTTGCGTGATTTAGCTAATACCAGCTTGAACGCTTCAGCCATTTTGAAGTCAGCCTTGGATGATGCCTTCTCCGCTGCGTTCTCGTTGTCGAGTGCCATGCGGAGCAGCTTTTCCCAGACTGGTACAGCTACTAACGTCCCATCAGCTTGCTTGTATTCAGACATTTCGCGGAGTGCAGCCAACTTATCTTTGTCAGCTTTGCCCGTGAATGTCTCAGCATCGGCTATGTATTCAAAGGGTATCAGTCCTTGAGAGAACTCCTCACCAACTGATATACTTGTGAATACACGCTTCACGAACCGGAACCGCTTGAATTGTCGCGCACCTTCCAACACCTTGTCGAAGTGTGCGGTGTCGCCGGAGTCGAAACCCTTGGCGACGTGATTAGCAATCCAGTCCTCGAAGCGTTTGGCTACCTTAGCTGCGCCGCCTTCGATGAAGTAGACATCCGCTGCTTTGAGTTGCTTTGCTGTGAACTGCTTGAACAGTGTGATTTTATTCATGTCATTTATTCCTTTCAGTGTTACTCGTGAGTGCGAGTGCCACCTACAGAAAATCAGGCCGCTCAATCGTGTGGACTTGAGCGGCCTAACAAAAATCGTTTTACCTGCGTGCTCAACGTCACTCCAATAAGGGTTGAGGTACAGGGAATATCGCTGTCGTTGTGTGCGCGGCCCTATTTCAAGGGTCGATTGTGTCCCGCGCTTATCGCTACCGGGCTAGAGTCCTTACCAATTCGCCTTGCGACTTCGCGCTTCCTTGCGCATCAGGTTATGGGTTAGGGGCGGCGGCCTACCATGGCTGCGCGACTCGGCGTATTCGTACCCGCTTTTGCTTCGGACTTGAGGGATTCGGTATCTCGGCACATCGCTGCGTCGTAGCACCTAACCGCATGGCTATCCTAGAACGGCGCATCGGGGATAATCATCGGGGATAATCATCGCTTGCAATTTGCCGCTCATAATTGGGGTTTTCAATCATCATCGACCGACCCACCACCACGGACACCACACCCCCCCCACCCCCCGGTCACGTTTATCGCTCAGTCGCATAGATTTCAGAAAATTTCAGCTTAGGCCCATTTTAGCAACTAAGTGACCTTGACACACCAACCCCCATCCCCTATTATCTACACATGACATACGGACGCCTGAATGATCCAAGCATACCTGCCATCGGCATGGTCAATATACCTGCGCTACACGCCCATATCACAGGCAGCACCAACATAACCAAGGCAAAGAAAGCCACGCAGCCATGTGAAGCACTTGTGTCTAACCATAAATTCACAGTATATGGTGCCGTTGAGATACAAGGCACCATAACCGCCTCGCGGGCCTGCCAACCCACCCACGGCCCATACAACAACGTATTAAGTTCCGAGGACGAGTACCAGCAAGCTGACGATGAGCAGAGGGTGCAAGGCTACATCAATCACTTTCAGGATGACGGCCAGCCACGCATGCCCCGACACCGCCCTTGCTGTGATTGAGGCGTTGGAAGCGGAGCATGAGGCGAATGGTTCTTTGCTGTGACTGCTGTTGATACAACTGGAAACGAAAGCGAATTTTCTAATTCCGGCAGCAAGGAAATACCATGACTGATGAACTAACAAAAGCCCTGCAAGCAATGGACGCACAAGCGGATGAGGTGCGTGGGTGGTGTACGCACATTCCGCTTTTAACTCTAATCGCCCAGCGTGATGCGTTACGTGGGTTGGCTGAGTTTGCAGGGCATAAGTTTGAATGTGCAGCCTCACGTAATCATTTGGATTGTTACAAAAATCATGCGCCACATCCATGCACCTGCGGATTCGACAAAGCTGAATATGCCCTTAAGAGCAGATTAACTGACTTAGTACGCCTTCAAGAGCAGTCAGGAAACGAGGGAGACAAATGACCGCCCTAACCGACAAGCTAAAGGCTGACGTTGCTGGTGCGCGGGAGCGGCATTACCACGTAACAAAGCATGGATACAATATAAGTGAGCCATTAACCATAAATTCAGAGCCTATAGAAGCACATTGTGATCGCGCTGACCTGCTCGCCACCCTCGATACCGCCCTTGATGTGATTGAAGCGCAAGAGGAGTTGGTTGAAGCCTCACAAGGTATTCGCAAAGCACTACATCAGTGGTTAATGGATCACTCAGATAGATGCCGTATATGCACTGACAAATCCACACAAGCTATTAAGGCCGCATCTAACGCAGCAATGAGGCTTAATCATGTTATTACCGCAGCACTTGGAGATAAGGGATGACTGATAGAAAAACCTATGAAAAGGATTTGCAGCGTAGACGCGATGCGTTACTTAAACAGCAGGATGCAAATTGGCAACCTTGCTTACACGATGCTTGTCAGGAGTGTGCCGGTACGGGGCGCAAGGCGAATGGTAGTGCGTGTATCCACGGTATCAGCTGTCCTTGCCCCAAGTGTTCGCCAATGAGTATGTCGCCACCCTAGACACCGCGAGATAGCCGCGTGGCTACGCATCCAGAAAAAAGCAAACCACTATATTAAAAACCTGAGTACAGACGATTTGATAATATTGCTCAGGGAGGGCAAATAGCATGAAATCATTCACATTAGGTACCCAACTACAGGACATTGTGTCAGGTGTTAAAGGCATTGCCACTGCTAGGACAGAGTTTCTTAATGGCTGCATCCAGTACACCATTTCACCACGAGCATCTAAGCCAACCTCACCTGAGATACCTGAATCATATTTAATCGACGCTGACCAACTTAAAGAGGTTGGTGTTGGTATTATAAAAAAGAAACAAGCCACCAGCCGAGTTACAGGTGGACCAACTACCAGCCAACAAGCTAAACGGGGAACAAGATGAATGAGATATACACGTATTTATGGCTGGGTTTTGGTGCCCTGTTCATAATTATTGAAGGTGCAGCTCTGATGAATAAGAAGCCGGGTGGCACACTCAGCGAACATGTGTGGCATTGGGTTGGGACACGAGAACGCACAGCCGGTTGGAAAGCACGGCGCGGGGCACTCGCAATTTTCCTGATAGCACTAGCAGTACACTTGCTGGATATTCTATGAGAATTTTAATCCTGCTGCTGTTAACTACCACTGCCTACGCACAAGATGTAGTGCTGAGTGATTTCCAAACTAAGATTGGCAACTGCATCTACGAGATAGGGCAGAAGTCACAGGAAGAAGCTGACTGGGTGTGCGTTACATTTTCACCCACCAGTGTTGGTGACCACCCGTGGTTATGGGATGCAGCTGTTGGGTGCCAACTTGCACGCGGTGCAGATAAGCATGCGCTGTGGGGCAACCATATTGTGCTGTGGCCGGTGTCGTGTGATACACCTCCCACCGAGCTAGCATGGGCTGCTCCCACACAAAATGAAGATGGGTCACCACTAACTGACCTTGCTGGGTACAACGTGTACTGCGCTGACCAGACATGGGAGCTTGGTCCATTGACTACTAGCTGGCAGTTTGATCCGGCATTGTCTGGTGAGTTCACTTGTCATGTAACAGCATTTGATGAAGTACCCAATGAGTCTGCAAATTCAGGCACTGTTACAGTGTCACTGCCGTAAGGAGGAGGAAGAAGATGGCACGAGCTAAAACACCCGGACTGAAGAAGTTCAATATCTATTTGCCAATACCAGTGATGGGTGCACTGGACCACTTGGCTAAGCTACGTAATGCCACGCGGGCTGAACTTGTGCGTGATGCTCTGCGGGAATATGCTAAGGCTGAGTTACTTAAAGAACGTGACACCCCTGAGTTTGGGGAGTTGATTGGTTCTACACCCATACCAGAGGGGACAGCTAAGGCACCTGTTGAGTTGCCACCACTGCGCAAACCAGAAGTGCAAATGACAATGCAGCTAGGTGATGTGGACCCAAATGCATCAGAGCCAAACGAGTTCCCAACCGAGAAAGCAAATGCCAAACCAAGACCAATGCCCAACGGCCCCATCCGAATCAGTTAAGCCACAGCCGCTTAGCAGCACGGACGCGCAGCTCGCAATGGAGCTGGTTGCTAATTTACGTGACCGCAAAACTGTGGCGCAAGCATATGGGTATTCTGTACCTGAGCTGAAGAAAAAATTAAAAGACCCGCTGTTTAAGCGGATACTTAAAGAGTGCCACCAACTGTGGACTTCAGATGCTAATACCAAAGACAGGGTGCGCCAGAAGGCAGGGTTCCTAGTGGAAGATTCATTGCTCGATGTGTTCAAGCTGATTAAAAACCCTGAGGTTGGGCCACGCGAGAAGAACGAGATATTCAAGTCTCTGACCCGTGTAGCGTCAATGGACGCGCCTGATAAGGAGCTTTCGCAAGCAGAGGGCTTTCGGGTTATCATCAACATGGGGAATCCCCCAGAACGGGAGGTTCCAAAAACCAGCAATTTAATTATTGACGGAGAGGCACAATGAGTTTCATAAGCAAATGGTTAGGTGGGGACAAGAATAAACGCATGGCTAAATCACCTGCTGATAGCATGCAGGCAACACACAAAGGCCAGCAATCATTTCCGGGGCCACGCCAAGCATCAGCTAAGTATGGTGAGTCAATGGCAGGTGCTACTGACTACAACACGCGTAAGAAGGAAGACAAAATTGCACGGTCAATGTCGAAGGAAGATGCCAAGAAGTACTACGAAAGTGAACGGCAGAAGCGCATTGCTAAAACAGCTAGCACACAGAAGAAAGTAAAACAGAACAAAGCAAAGTCTGATTACAAAGAGGCACCCCTTGGAGGTAAGCAGACCAAAGACGGGTTCTATCCAGCGTACAAAAAGAAATCAAAAACTGCTGGTAGTTTCCGCAAGGCATTTGCCGCTGCTCGCAAAGCGGGCAAGACAGAGTTCACATGGAAAAATCGGAAGTACAATACTAAAGTTAAGTAATGTAGACGGATGTGGGCAAGCAAACTATGCATGAGCTAAAAAGGAGTGGCTACTATGCTGGCATGTCAGGGCAATCTGCTTTCGGCACGTCAATAGCTGGCGCGATGCAATCAACGCAATGGATTACTAGTAGTACCACTGGTGGTGACATAAAAATTAGTTTTCCATTCAGTATGCGCATAACTACGTGAAGGAACTTAACTTCACACCCGAACCTACGTGCCTTAGGTTCATGCAGTCCGAAGCACCTTTCAGATTTCTGGTTGGTGCTATCGGCTCTGCTAAAACTACCACCTGCGTATACGAGATACTTAAACGTGCCTCGGAGCAGGAACCAGCGGAGGATGGGATACGCTACACGCGGTTTGCCATAGTTCGTAATACCTTGCAGGCCATAAAGAACACTGTACTTAAAGATATGCAGTTGATCTTTGCAGGCATAATTGATTGGCGAGTGTCCGAGAGCACTATCTACATCAAGCAAGGGGACATCAACTGTGAAATATTATTGATACCGCTGGAACACGAAGAAGATCAGAAGCGCCTGTTATCATCACAGCTAACAGGCGTTTTCTTTAATGAGTTTGTAGAGATAAAACCTGAATTTGTTACAGGTGCCTTTAGTCGCTGTGGGCGTTACCCCTCCCAATCACGTGGGCTGCCCACTTGGAAGGGGATTTTTTGTGACTCTAACCCCGGCACCGAGGATTCACCATGGTTTGCTAAACTCAAACTAGAATTACCCGACAGATGGGAATACTTTGAACAGCCGGTTCCAATGTTCAAGGAAGAAGATGGCACTGTTGTTGAAAACCCTGAAGCTGAAAACATATACCACCTTGGTAAACTCATGGGGGAGGGCAAAACGGGCTATGATTATTACTACAATTCACTTGCTGGAGCTGATCCTGCATGGGCTGATCGTTACGTGTTTGGTAATTGGGGTGCTAGTCTTTCTGGCGAAGCAGTTTTCAAGTCCACTTTTAATCCGGGTTTCCACGTTGCTAAAGGAAGGTTGTCGCCATCACCGGGATACCCACTAATCATCGGGATGGATTTCGCACGGCACCCAGCTGCTATCATTCAGCAGATAAATCACACTGGTCGCATGCTGTGTTTGCAAGAAGTGTTCAAAGCTAACTGCGGTGTAGAGAAATTTGTGCGTGAATACCTCATGCCAGTGCTTTATCAAGAAAGATTTGCAGGACTATCTACATATATCAGCGGTGACCCCAGTGGTATTAGTAAATCGCAGATTGGTGAGGAGTCAGTGTTCCATATGTTGGAGCGATTGGGCTTTATTGCTGTGCCAGCGTTCAGTAACCACATTGATCCGCGCCTGCGCTCGGTAGATAGCTGGTTATTGCAGCAACGAGATGGTGAATCCGCAATTATTTACGATCCTGAAGGCTGCCCCACGCTAATTAGCGCGATGAAGGGCAAGTATCGCTACAAAAAGAATAAAGATGGTGAGCTTGAAGCCAAACCAGACAAAAAACGCCCATGGGCTGACCTCGCGGACGCGCACCAGTACGGATGCATGGGCGCTAACAAGAATGTGATGGGTAGAGTGATGCACCGGCTGCGAACCAAAGAGAAACGTCCACGGAAACGTATGCCTGTTGGTGCTTGGACATAAAAAAAGCCCCGAAACTCAAGGAGGCGAGAGCCGGGGCTTTAGGATGTGTGATCTTAGGGAGTAAAGACCACGAGCGAGTGATAGTATACTCGGCACAACCTATGGTTATCAAGGATTAGCGCCATGCAGCGTATCAGAGGCAGTAGTTTCCCAGCAGCTCGCACAGTAGCCGACTTACGGCTATGGACTGAGCATGAAAACAAAGACTTAGCTTGGCTTTCTACTGGAAGCAAACCAATCCTGTATTGGTATGACAGTGCTAATGCCACCACAGATGATGGTGACAATTACATAACACCTGATGACGTAGCAGGCAATGGCCGCTGGGTAAAAGAAGATACAGTTACTCTTGAGGTTGCTGATGGCGGCACTGGTGCCACTACGCTAGCAACTGCACCACTGATTGGTGATGGTACTAACCCTATAACATCGCTTGGTGTAATGGCTAATGGTGAATTTTTAGTTGGTGACGGGAATGGTGCGCCTGTATATGAATCCGACGCAGTAGTGCGAGCCTCGTTAGGGCTAGGTATTGCTGATGATGTAACTTTCAATTCACTTGTTATAGCTGACAACTTAGTGACCGGGGTGCAGACTATGTCGGGCACTGGTAGCACTTTGGAGCTACCAACTGCTGGTGCATTACTAAAATTAGGCCACGCATCTGACACACTCATTGGTCGCACAAGCGCAGGGCAGCTTAATGTGTCAGGCAATGAAATTTACGCACAGGGTGGTACGACTGTCGCAGTGGCTGATGGTGGCACCGGAGAGACAACCAAGCAGGCTGCTATTGACTCACTAACAGGCCTGTTACCTGCTACAACAGTAGGCCATGTCTTAACTAAATCAGCAGCAGGCAATGCAGAATGGGAACAAGCACCGGGAGCACAAGGTGGTGAGGCAAACCACGGTGTTAATTTACCAGCAAACGGGGAAGGTATTTTTGCTGGCATGGATGTCAACGATGATCTTACATTCAGAAATGTAAGTGCAGGTTTAGGTATTTCAGTTTCAACTGTGAATGATGACGTTTTTATATCCACTGGTGCGCAACTTAACCAAGGGGAGGCTTTGGCTGGTAGTGGTGAACGTGTGTACACTGGGATGAACTCCACCACTAATGCTCTAAAGTTTAGAACTATAACCGCAAGCACAAATATGGGTTTGTCAGCTGATACAAATAATGTGTACGTATGGACATCAGCTGAGCCAAACACAATAGAATCTGCTAGCTCCCTTGGAGGCGCAGGCATATACAAAACCCTAACAACAAAGAACCTTGAGTTCCGGGGCATTACTGGTACAGGTGGGATAGCAGTATCTGAAGAAACTAATGATGTAGAAATAAGTTTAGCTAACCCTGAGATACTATCTGTTTTGGCTGCTGATAGTTCAAAGACTTCTGTTACGTTAAGTGCGTATGAAACGGACCTAACTACAACACTGGCAGTGGGGGTGTGGAAAGTAGATGGACTATTGACTGTTTCTAATGCTGTAACTGGTGTAGATGCTAAAGTAGAGCGTAGCTTTACTGGTACAACAGGTGCGGTAGTGAATTGGAATGCTAATTACATACCTGTAACGGGTGGACATTACCTTACGTACGGGTGGGCTGATGGTGCCGCACTACCTTTGGACATAACTGGTGTAGCAGGCAGAGCCGCACCCCTTTATATAAGCGCAATTATGGAAGTAACAGTAGCAGGGGATGTAAGAATTAGATTTGCACAGAATACAGGTGACGCAGGCAATGCATCAATAATGAGGAAGGGCAGCTACCTCAAGTTCACTAAACTAATTTAGATTATTTGCAGGAGCTAGTAATGAGTAAAAGTTTGATAGCTAAAATATTTTCCTCAGAAGAAGGCCACTCACCATTTCGGCGTTTGGGACTACCAATTATTGCTATGGTAGTTGTATTTGCTATAGCCTATTGGTTTTCAACGTAGGCTAGCTTGTATAAGGCACCTACCACTAGTACTATTCAGGAACTCATGTCATACCTCAGGAATACCCTATGGCTCAGGGCATAGTCCAACTAGCCTCACCCTCACAGCTTGCTGAAGCTGAAGCTAAGCAGCAGCAGGATACAGAGGCTGCTGCTAAGGATGGTGAGGAGCAACCAATATCTGAACTGGTTGCTTTTATACGCGAGGAATTTCGTGAAGCACGAGACTCACGGTACACCACAGGCGTTTCCGGCAGGCTAATCAATGCATTGCGCGTATACAAGGGTGTGTATTCTCCTCAGAAACTAACTGAAGTGCAGTCTTTTGGTGGGTCAGAGGTCTATTCCAAGATAACTGCCACAAAATGCCGAGCTGCTACTGCTCTCCTTAGGGATTTGTACCTATCTTCTGATAGAGCATGGGAACTCAAACCATCCCCCATACCAACGATACCAGATGAAATAGATGGCAACATAGTAGAGCTGGTTCGCATGGAGGCTGAGTACGCATCCCAAGCAGGCGAGCAAATAACAGAAACACAGATGCGTGATAGGCTGGCCCAGCTACATAAAGCTGCACAGTTGGCCGCCCATAGGCAAGCAGATAAAGCTGCTAAAGTTTCTACCAGACAACTCAATGACATTCTTGTTGAGGGTGGGTACTACAAAGCTCTCCGAGCATTTCTTATTGACCTACCTATTTTCCCAATCGCCTGTATAAAAGGCCCAGTGGTAAAAAACTTTTCTAAGGTCAGGTGGGTAGATGGGCAGGCGCAGGTAACATACAAACCTAAGCTGTTTTGGGAACGTGTAAGCCCACTTGATTTGTACTTTACAGCGGACGCCAGTGACGTAGCACAGTCTAATGTCATGGAGCATGTACGTTACACACGCCAAGATTTATATGGCCTCATTGGTGTAGCAGGGTTTGATGAAGATGCTATTCGCGGTGTGCTTGAAGATTTTGAAAGTGGCCGTGTATCCCAGCAGTGGCGTGATTGGTTTGAGACAGAGCGGGAAAAACTTGAGGAACGTGATTTCTGGCAGACTTCTCGTGGCAAGCTGATTGATGGTGTTGAGTTTCACGGCTGTATTCCGGGCAAACTGCTTGTGCAGTTTGGTTGGGGCAAAGATAAAATTGAAGACGAAGATGCCGAGTACATGGTTGACATCTGGATCATCGATAGACATGCCATTAAGGTGCAGATCAACCCAAGTGTTGACATGCGTGCGCCTTACTACACCAGCAGTTTTGAAAAGATTCCCGGTAGTATTTTTGGGTATGGCCTACCTGACATACTGGACGATGTTCAGTCAGTAATGAACGCAACTATGCGGGCTATGGTGAACAACCTATCTATAGCATCAGGCCCACAGGTAGTTGTTAATGACAGCCGCTTAGCTAGCACAGAGGACGGCAATGAGCTGTACCCATGGAAGCGTTGGCATGTGACTGATGACCCACTCAGCAACAAGGGCCGTGAACCTATTACATTCTTTCAGCCACAAAGCAATTCACAAGAACTGTTAGGTGTGTACCAGCAGTTCAATGTTATAGCTGATGAAATATCAGCCATACCCCGCTATATGACAGGTGGTGGTAAGGTAGGCGGTGCTGGCCGTACAGCTTCCGGGCTGGCAATGCTTATGGAAAACAGCAGCAAGGTTATGCAAAACGTAGCTGCTAATGTGGATGATGATATTTTAGACCCGTCTATTAAGGCTCTGTATGAGATGACATTGCTGACTCAGAAGACACCAATCATACGTGGAGATGAAACAATACGTGTGCGTGGAGTTACAGTAGCAGTGGCCCGCGAGGCCGATAGGATGCGCAGGCTTGAGTTCCTTCAGATGACAGGCAACCCGACAGACCTTGGTATCATGGGTATTGACGGCAGAGCGGCGGTGTTGCGCGAACTAGCTGACGATCTAGGTATGGATGGTGTAGAATTAGTTCCCTCAGAGGAAGAACTTGAAATGATGAAGGCTGCTCAGGAACAGCAGCAAAGGTTGTTGGCACAGCAAGAAGGCCCGCAGGGGTCAGCTGGTCAACAGCAACCCGGAGTCAGCCCAGAACGGGCACCGGCAGAGGCAGTCCGTGAACCGTATGAAGGAGTTAGATAACTATGGGTAATAAAAGTTTTAGTTGTGGCATGCAGAAAAAGGGTGAGAACATTCGCACTCCCGCTTCTGAAGGTATTAGCCAAGTCAGTGGTGGTACTCAGGGGTACCCTGCTACCAACGGCTCTGAAAGTCTGTCTTACGACAAGTGCAGTTCTTCACAGAAACCAAAGTTTGCGTTGACTGCTGAAGCGCCACTTACCAGCAAGCCATGGCAGAGTGGCAAGTCCAATACGAATGATTACAAGGGTGGTTCACACAAGAATCACGGCGGCGAGAAAGCTGGCCCTGACATTCGTTCTGGCAAACCGGGCGCTTCTTATGTCTGAGTCATTCCCAAAATCAGGCAAAACCTCAAAGCTGACGGCTAGCAGCAAAAGCACACAGCACAAACTCGCATCTATGGATGACAAGTTTACTGGTACTGCACCTGCTGCTTCTCGTGGGCACTTGATGAATAACTATGGCAAGACACCAAAGGTTAGGTCACATGGTGGTGTAACTGGTGATGTTGATAACATCAACCGTACTGTCAGCTACAACGGAGATAAGTTCGGAACCAACAAATGAATGACCCAAAAACAATAGAGGCTGTCGCTAACTTAGTAGCAGGTGACAATACCTATTTCAATGAGTACCACAAGTATCTGGCTTCATTGAAGGCTGCAACTGTGCAGTCAATGATTAACGCACCGGCTGATGACCTACAACTTATTCAGGGGGCTTGTCGTATGATTGACAGCTTGTTGAATGACTTGGCACAGGCACCAGTTAAATCCCAGAAAATGAAACTAACAGCGGAGAACACCAGAAATGGCTCTACCTAAGCAAGCACAGGAACAGATCAAGGTCGCCCAAAAGATTGAAGCTGCAATAGTGGCTGAGCACGATACAGTTACGGGTAAGAAACAGGCTGAGATTGATGCGTTTTTGAAAGACGTTGATGGGGAAGAAGCAGCACCACTTGCTGTTGAACCACCTGCCAGTGAGGAAAACCCGCTGCTTCTTGATGGTGAGGAAGCACCAGTAGAAGGTGAGCCTACTACAAAAAAACCGCGAAAAGACTTCAAGCAGATGTACAATGTGCTGCAAGGCAAGTACGATGCTGAAGTACCGCGATTGCACAGTGACATAAAAGCACTCACAGCACAGGTTGCTGAGTTGCGAGATTCACTAACAACACCTGCTGTGAAAGAACCTAGTGCTACTACTGCTACTACGTATATCCAGCCGGAAGAATTAGAGGAGTATGGTGAAGACCTACTCAACGTAATTGGCCGCAAGGCTAAAGAAATTGTAGAGACTGAATATCGTCCGTTGATAAACAAACTCAACACGGAGATTGACAGCCTTAAAGGCGTAGTTGGCAATACAGGCCAGCGCGTTGATTTACAGGAACAGAATCAGGTATTCGCTCAGCTCGACAGAGATGTTGAAAACTGGCGTGTAACAAATGAAGCCCCAGCGTTCAAAGAATGGCTGGGCGGTGTTGACCTATTTTCAGGCAGAACACGACAAGCTATGATGCTTGAAGCATTTCATAACCGTGATATTGCATTGGTTAAGAACTTCTTCAATAGCTTCCATAAGGAAAACGCCGCTGTTAGTACAACAGGTACAGCCGGTCAGCCTATTCCGGGCAAGCCGACACTGGACTTAGAGAACTATGTTGCACCCACTGCTACGGCAGGCGGGGCACAGCAGGAAGGCGCTCCTAAGCAAAAACGTGTTTGGGCGCAGGCCGAGATTGCCAAGTTCTATTCTGATGTACAGAAAGGACACTATAAGAACCGGGATAAAGATCGTATGAAGATCGACCGGGAAATTGGCACCGCAGTTTCGGAAAACCGCGTCCGTTAATTTAGCTAACGGAGAGTTTTCTAATGAGTACTATTGCAGTTGGACCCGGTTTTCCGGGTGACGGCCAAAATTATTCTGGCAACTTTATCCCAGCCTTATGGTCTGGCAAACTTATCGAGAAGTTCTATGATGCGACCGTACTGGCCGCTATCAGTAACACGGACTATGAAGGTGAGATTACAAGCTATGGTGACAAGGTTGTTATCCGCACCAAGCCCAACATCACAATTCGTGATTACATTTCTGAGACTGACCCGCTTACAAATGAGCGACCAGTCAGTGATGCGGTTGAGCTGAACATCGACAAGGGTAAGTATTGGAGTACTGTCCTCGACGATGTTATGGAGATTCAATCGGACATTGATATGATGTCCATGTGGGCTGACGATGCTAGCCAGCAGATGAAAATCCAGATTGATTCAGATGTAATGAAAGCCATTCGTGATGACATTGTTGGCAATACTAATAGTGGCGCAACCGCCGGTGCTGTTAGCGGTGGCATTAATTTTGGTGTTACAGGTGCACCAATCCCAATCGACGACACCAACATCATCGACATGATTACCAAAGCAGGCCAAGCACTGGATGAGAACAACATCCCTGAGCAGGGCCGATGGATGATTATCTCAGCAGCAATGGCTCAGCTTATTAAGCGGTCAGAGTTGCGTGATGCATCGTTGACTGGTGATGGTGTCTCTATACTGCGTAATGGTCGCCTCGGTATGATCGACCGCTTTACACTGTATGGCAGTAACCTCATCCCGCGTGATGCTGCTGGTGGTACTGTTACCAACGTGCTGCTTCCCGGTGAAACAGCTGTCCCGTTTGGTCATAGCCATGGCCTGACTTTTGCTTCACAGCTGACCAAGGTTGAAACGCTGCGTGCAGAGTCTACCTTTGGTACGATCCTGCGAGGGTTGCAGGTCTTCGGCTACAAGGTGGTTGACGATACCGCTGTTGGCGAAATCGTCGCCACTGGCGTTTAAGCCAGCCTAGGGAGAGGGCTTTAACCGGCCCTCTCCCGTTATTACTGAGGTGGCTAATGAGAACTGTAGGGGAAGCCGTAACGCAAGCGCGTGAGATTCTTCAAGATGAAGATGACACAGCGTATCGCTATTCAGATTCGCAGTTAGTTTCTTACTTCAATAACTGCACTGCTGAACTTAAGCGTGTGCGCCCAGATATTTTCATATTTGGAGAAGCCCTACCATCGTTCACTGACGGTGAGCTAACTGAATATTTTCCTTTTCCACAACAGTACTTCCAATCATTCATATATTTCATGGCTGGCACTGCTGAGCTGCGTGATGATGAGTTTACTGTAGACAGCAGGGCTATGACTCTTATTGGCCGGTCTACAGCGATGATGGTGGGTTCCTAACATGCCACAGACTGGATATGAAGATGGGACCACCGCTGTCAAGCAAGCAGAAAACCTAAACAAGATTGTTGTTGAGGCTGCTGCTAAGCTACCCGGTGCTGCGGAAAGTTATATACGCACACAACTTAATCGGGTTGTGGAAGACTTCTTCAGGAAGTCAACAGCTTGGCGTGTGTTCACTGACCCAGTAACAGTTACTCCAACTGACCTACCAATAGCACTTAACCCTTACAGTGGCACTGCTCGTGTAATAAATGTTCTGGCAGTGTCAATAGCAGGGTATCCACTGTCTCCTCTTGGTATTGATTCACGAGTTCTTATAAGAGCAGCCAACACTGCTACTAGGCCAGCTGGGTACTACACCAATCCATTTGATACTGTTTACTTCTCACCAACTGTAACTGCTGACGTTGAAGATGTTGTGTTCACGCTAGCACTAAAACCAATACCTGAAACTGATGTTGAAGATTGGGTGCTTGACCAGTTCTATGAGTTCCTTATAGCTGGGTTATATTCACGCATGTTCAGTGAGAAGGAAAAGCCTTACACTGACAGAACGTATGCGGAGCAATATGGCAGGCGGTATTTCGCTGGCATAGCGGAAGCCAAAGCATTAGCTGAAAAGAACTTTACTGCTGGTCCTAGCCCATGGGCATTTCCTAGGTTTGCGGGATGAACACAGCACAAATAAATGGCTCACAAATAAATGGCAGTGCGGTTATTATTTCCGTTGGTGACGCCACTATGTTTAGTGCTATTGCAGCAGTGCAGTATGAAAACCGCACTGTGTATTTGCTGCGCCCAGTCACAGCAATGCATGGCAGGAAGCCATCAGCCTCAACAGAGCCGCTAACAAAGCAGGGTAATGTACAAAATGTTGATAGCTAAGTACAACAAACAACCAAATGAAGTTAAGCAGTATGTTATTAGCTATGCTTCTTTTCTTGCAGAAGGTGAAACTATTTCACTAAACCCGTTCCCTGTGCCTAGTGTAAAGCTGCTAAACCCATCTAGTGATACAGACCCAGAAATAGCTTCACCATCTTTAATTGTCACAAACATAGATGTAAGTACTGATGGTACTGAGATTAGCTACTTTGCTTTTTTCGGTACTGATGGAAAACGGTACCAAGCTACTATGACTGCGACTACAAGTAATTTTCAGGTAGTTGAGAGTGAGATTGAATTTAGGATAGTAGAGATATGACACAAAAATTTGCAAACAATGCTAGCGGTATATTGGCTGACCCATTACCAGCAGACGCTGGTGCACCGGGAACTACAATAACTTTGCAGCTTGGTACTGGTGCTAATTTCCCTACAATAGTTGCACCTGACTGGTGTATAGCTTCTATTGAAGCTACTGATGGAACATGGGAGATAACTAAGGTTGTTGCACACTCAACAGCTTCAGACACGCTAATAGTTGAACGGGAGTGGGAGTCATCATTACTAACAGCATTTGCAAGTGGTTCGCGTGTTGAGCTAAGAATGACTAAGGGCACTGCTGAGAACTTCTTTCAAACATCGGGCGGTACATTTACTGGCACTGTTGATTTTGATAACAATGAATCGCGCAACATGCGCATTACTAACTTTGGTGGCAACCAATCCTATGGTGAAGACTTAATACTACGCAGCGCCAATGGTGTAGCAACACACCAACTAAATTTCCCTTCATCGGGTGCTAAAGCTCAGATGGGTACATCGAACTTAGTTACTGAAGCTGTGCTTGTTGATGACAAATATGCGCAAACTAATGTAGCAGAAACAATTTCATCAGAGTGGTCATTCAGCACAACAACTAACTTCAATGGCGGGCTTGATATAAAAGCCCCATCAGCGGCAGTGCATAATGCAGTTTTTATTCGTAATAGTGCAGATACAGCTATGTGGCGGTTTAGGTACCGCCCTGATTTAACTGGTGCTGATCTTGATGCATTAGATATTTATAGCGATAGCGGCGGCGGCACCGTAATGCGGCTGCGTGGTAATGGTGACATACTTATGTACGGGGATGTGACTGTGACTGGGGCGCTAACAGTAAATGGTGCTATCAGCACTACTAATACTAGCGACATTACCGCTGATGGTGATGTTATCGCCAATGGTAATTGATTATGAATTCATTACCGTCTTCAGGCGTATTAAAAGCATCTGAAATAGCTATTGAGTTTAGTGGGTATCCCGGTGATGGCTTAACTGACTACTATCGCGGTGGGGCGTTAGTACATGATAACCACAATACAGATAACGCTAGCATAGCTACATCGGGAGTAATAAAAATGTCTCAGTTTTATGGGGCAGACAAAAATAGTTACTCACGAGACTTGGTGGCATTTTCAGGGTATTTTGGAATTAAATATCTGAGCCTAACAACAGGTGACCAAGACCCTTGGTGGTATAAGGGCAATACATACACACAAATAAATGATTACACCACCAACAGTTACACTATAGGTATATGGGGGCTACACCCACAAGATTATTTTACCTCATGGAAAACAACAGGCACTTTTGTAACTGGCACTGGCACAAGAACTAACACAACAGCTACTGCTAGGAATTATAGCCAAGTGGGTGGTAACTACACGCACTGGTTGTGGTATGCCACAGATAGTGGTGGGCTTAATGGATTTATACCCGGCAATACCTATACTGTAGAGGTAACACCGTGACTAAATTAGCCTTTGCAAATAACGCAGCTACTACACTTACAGCTAGTATTGATAACAGCACGACAACCGTACCTGTTGTTAGCACAGCTGGATTCCCACTAGTGGCACCCGGTGTTACTGATTACTATATAACACTAGTGTCAATAGCTAGGGTTGTTGAGATTTGCAAAGTAGCTTCAGTTACAGCCACATCGTTTGAAGTCATACGTGGGCAAGAAGGAACAACAGCAATACAGTTTACACAAAATGCTACTATTGTTGAGCATAGGGCTACCGCTGCTACGTTCAATAAGTTCGCTCAATTTGAGGAGAACTACACACCAGCTACAGGTGAGTTGTTCACAGTAGATGCAAATGGTGCTGTAGTAGCAATAGCTTTAGAGAGAGCCACTGTAGTAGCCACCACTGACCCGCAACAAGATTTTGTTGCACCGGAACCTATTGATTTAGTACCAGATGCTATCAATGTATACCTAAATGGTGTGCTTCAGACTGACTACACAGTAGTAAGCAATGATACTATTAGGTTCACAAACACACCGTACCCCTACACAGGCGACGTGGTACGAGTCCTATATATGGAATTGGCTTAGGAGAACACCATGACTACTGGAAGATCACAACGACACTTACGCGAGATACAGGGTATTGACAGCGGCGGCAATACTAATGGCTACTACGATCACACCCAGACAGACGGGTTGCACTCTCTTGCAGCAATCAATGGTAGCATCTATGGTGGTGCTGGTAACGACGAGCTTGATCCTACTCTATCTGAGTGGGATGGGGTGCTCACCGCAAATGAGCATGGTGTAGGCATGTTTTCGTTCGAGCTTGGTGCTGACAAGGCAGGTGACGTAATTTCGACAGCGATACTCTCGCTGTACTCTCATGTCGCTAACGGCGCAAGACCCGGACCCACCGGAAGCGGCACAGCTTTTGCCTACATCAACAGCGCAAACCATGCCTCATACGCAACGACCTATCCGCACATAGACAGAGCCAACCGGACTGACGATACGTCAGTGGCTCCTTTTGATTTTC
>Ga0233411_10000107_pt1 | contig 28860 bp, 22 predicted proteins | sample Na_anoxic_2_MG_FD_179799 | JGI IMG/M metagenome (GOLD analysis project Ga0233411, IMG submission 179799) | Seawater microbial communities from Saanich Inlet, British Columbia, Canada - Na_anoxic_2_MG | ecosystem: Environmental > Aquatic > Marine > Inlet | place: Canada: British Columbia...
CCGGTATTTGACTTAAAATGATTCCACCAATATTTTCTGGTGTAATGTTTTTCTTTTTTTCCGCATGTACAACCTGGGCATAGTTCTTTTTTTTAGGTTGGAAAGACTCATGGTAAAATCCGAATTTTTCAGAAGATCGCGATAATTTATCACACACGCGCAGAATATATTCAGCGGTTTCCGTGATGTCAAATGTGCGTATCATAGAAAATCCTTTAAAATATTGTATACTAAACATTGTTGTATACAAAGTTCCAGGCTTAATCTTGCTCCATTTCCCGGAGAAAGTTGAAATATTACCCTCTATAAGGTATACTATGTTATGATTGTGGAGAGAATGTCCATTTAATCGATATGATTGTTCAGCATAACGCCCGTCTGTGATAGAAGATGCGAGGTCATTTAAACTCTTTCTCTCCAATAACAGTAATTCTTCTCCTTCATTCCATATACTTATGTCACCCAAGTCTAATCTTTCGACGGATATATCGAAGTTGAATCCGTAATCATTATTCAGTGCATTTAGTAATTTAATAAGGGTATGTTCTCTAATATCAACTTTAATCTGCATTTAATTTAATAAGTTATTGCCTGTTTAAATTGCTTATTAAAAAGATAAATTTAATTCACACAACTTTCAATTACAACAACTCTGCTAATAAATCATTAGTATCTTCTTCTTGGGCAATATTTAAATATTTATCCAAATCTCGAACCATATATTTATTTATAAACTCTAAAAATTTATTTTCATTTGTCACTATCTGTACTACTTCTGGTTTTCTTGATGGTTCCTCGTAATCGTCTTCTAATTTTTGTAATGTATATTTAACATATGATGGACAACCTTTATTAAAAGACTCTTCGAATAATTTATTCTGAGCTTCCTCGAAGAGCTTAAATGCGCCTTTTTTACCAGCAATTGTGTCTTCCTTTTCCTTTTTAATTATATTTCGAAGAAGAAAAAATATTAACTTATTAGTAGGTTTATAATAATTAATCATTGCTTTTTTTAGTTCTTCTTTTATTTTACCATCTAAATTTTTCTCAACATCATTCCAATCTATTTTGTAAAATTTATCATGTTCAATGCAGCTTAAATATGTAATAATTTGTTTTCCATTATACTTTTTAAAATCATCATTTCTCGAACTTTCAGAACCAGCATTAGGATTCCTAATTAAAAATCTTTCAAGTAGAATTTTACCCATCACTTCGTTAATATTCAAGCTAGAAACATTGGGTTTAAGATATATATGAAAAACGTGAGTTTCTGAATAACCAATTAATGACATTGAATGTTGATTTATTTTAAAATTAACACTGTTATTATTTGTGTGTAAAGCTACATGTTTATGAAAATTCCATTGAGTATGGGACGATATGGTTTGGATTTCTCTACAAATGACCTTTATACACTTAGGTATAGAATTTGTTAATGTATTATGAAATTCTGCAATATTATTATTGTTTTCTAAGTAATGTGCTAAATTGTATAAGTCATCACAATTTATAGACGCAAAACGCCCTTGTTTTAATACTTCCAAACAATGAACAAATGTTGCAATAGTTAATGGATCATCAAAGTCCATCCATCTCATCGAGGATAATGAGTTGTGAAATATATTTTTTAAAATATCTTCTAACTTTTTGTGATATAATGTATAGATTTGATTATTTCTCTTATCAAATTTGAGTAGAGGAAAATGGTCCCAGTATCGACTTTTTGTCCATCCATATTGATACCAATTTAATTTTTCATAATACTTAGCAGGTGAATGGGATTCGATAGAAGAAAACCCTTTTTCCCTTCTTTGTTTCATGATGTCTTTCATAGTTGTTATTGTTTGAAAACTGGAAGATTTATTTATAATAGTTTTAGTTGGGTCTTTTCCCTCCCTATCATAAAAAGTGCCAAATATAGTTTGATTCCATACGAATAACTCTGCACTATTACGTATTATGTGTTCATTATAATCAACCGAGGACGAGTGTGATTTATTTTCTAAAATTTGTGCTTTTACGTCTCTAGCAACATCATTTATAATCTTTAAAAATGAATCTTCTGTGTGTTCTTCAATCTTATCCATAGTTACACTTTTTGAAATCTGAGGAATATATACACTAAGTCCTTGCTCCGCAAATCGTTTATTTATATCATCATTTTTTTCTTCTAATCCAAAATAATTCTTATAAATTGCTCTTGTAACAGCAACAAGCAATAAACTTTCATATTTTATATTTTTCTTACCAGCAGTTAATTTTTTTAAATTTCGTTCTGTTATTCCCAAACAAAAGACAATTTTTCTTCCATCTCCTTTTGCCGTATGAATAGAAACAATTCTGGTTGCCTTTGCTGATTGATTTGTATCTATAGTACCCCTCCCTTCCTCTGATTTGTGGAGTTTTGCGAATACTTGAAATCTCGGATTACTAATATAATCTTTCCAATATTTATTATTAGATTTCAGAACACGTTCAATATATGATGTTTCTTTAAATTTATTAATCCAAAATTCTTTTAATTTACTTTCCAATTCAACAGCAAACGCATTTCTCACCATTTGAGAAAATTCAAACATGAAATCTTCTGGGAATAACACTTCTTCCAGTTGGTTCCAAACTTCATCTATATCCTGATTCATATTTTTCTTAATTTCTTCTATAAATTTTGATTGTTCTTTACCTATATCACCAATAATTGTCGGAGAAGACAAAATGTTCCAACAATTGTCAAGTTTTTTTAATAATTCCTCAGATGTTGCCAGAGTTATAGGAATTGAGTCATATTTTTTATAATCAATAATACCATTAGTACCTCTTTGCAAATCGAATGTTTTAATTCTTCTGTTTTCATTAACTGGTCCTATCGTATCACAGTCAATGGTTTCGGGTAATCCTTTCAATGAATGGGTTATGACATTTTCATTATAATATATACTTTGTAATCTGTCGCCCACAAAATTCGCATCAATTCCTGTAGTTAACATTATTTGTACTAGCGCCCATAAATATCCAGTATGTAAATCTTGCGCTTCATCCACCCATACTTCAGCTTTATTATTCATATATATATACTGTTTTGCCCAATAAAATCCACCAGAACTTGCCGCTAGTTTTAAGTCTTTAATACCAGCTGACTTAATAGTGTTCAATATATCATCAAAAAGATTTCTACTGTTTGCGGGACGATTTTTACATAAGCAAAACATTAATGAATCAATTGTTCCCATAATAACCACGCATTTTTCATTTGTAATAGCGTGCGTGTATTCTATAACTATTTGGTTATCCGTATCCTTATTTGTAATAATTCCATCTTTAATATTTTTTGTGTGAGGAATATTTCGTTCTATCTGAGATTTTAATTCATTATAAATAACATTTCTGGCACTTTTTACTTTTGTAACTATAAGAAATGTTGTTTTTTCTTCATTTTTTAATATTTGTTCCCAAATATAAAATGTTTTCCCATTACCAGCCCCTTTGTCATGAATAGTCAAATGACAATTTACATTGTTGCTATCCCCCCATGTATCCCATAGATTTTTTGGATTATCTTTAGTTTTCTCGATAAATTCATCTATTGAAATAAAATTTTTTAGTACTATCATAGAACTTTTAACTTCTTTAATTGGTACCTTAAATATCTTATCATCAATATTTAATATTACAAACTCATAACAATCTTTAAATGATTCCCAGAACCATTTTTTTTTAAACCATAATAAATAACATGATTTTCCATTTCTCTCTATTTGACTCACTTCCACAAAATTATTCCCATCTATTAGCCATATAATTTTTTTACCATAGAGGGACCAATCTTCTTTTCTTTCTTCAACTTCCTTTTTCTTAATGGGCGAGTGTTGAATTTCTAAAATATATTCATTGTTTAAAAAAACATCACAATTTCGCCCTCCTTTCTTTTTTCTTTTTTTATTTGTACTTTTAAAATTAATCTCTCTGCAGTCTTTTGGGTATCTATTTTGCCATTCATTGTGCCAAGGTCCGGGCATTATTTTATATATTATGACCCTGTAGTAATACTTTTATATTCTTTTTAAAAAGGTTTAAATAGGTCCCCTATAGTTAAGTAGACAAATGAATATTTTAGCTTGTAGAGGTATTTCTTTGATGGTTTGTGATATGGCAGGAACCGTTATTAATGAAGGAGGATTGGTTTATAAGACACTTTATAATACATTAAAAAACAATAGTGTACCTGTCAAAGATACAGACATAAATAATTGGCATGGTTTGCAAAAAGCGGAAGTGATTAGCAGTATGGTAAACAAATATTTATCAGGTCCAACACTTAATCCTGATTCTAAGACAGTAAAAAAATTAAATCAGATTAAAAGTCATTGTTATGATGAATTTGAAGAAAATCTTAAGGAAGCATATTTTGGAGAACATTCAAAAATAGAACTAATAGATCCAAACCTACCAAACTTTTTCAATAGATTACGGTTTAATGGGGTTAAAATAGCATTGAACACTGGATATAATAGAACACTTCAACGAGATATTATTAATCATTTACAAATGGAAGATTATATTGATGATTTTATTTCCAGCGAAGATGTTAAAATGGGTAGACCAGCTCCGTATATGATACATCGTTTAATGGAACGACATGATATAATGAATGTAAAATATGTAGCAAAGGTCGGGGATACTCGGAATGATATGCTTGAAGGAAAAAATGCTGGGTGCGGGATTACCATTGGTGTGTTGACAGGCGCGAGTTCTGCGAGTAAATTGTTGGATGCGGATTTGGTAGTGGATAAAATTACAAATATCGATATGATTATAGAAGATGGCTTTTTTCTTTGAATGCTTCAATATTAAATTAAATAGGTTTAAAAAGGTAATACTGTAATATAAATATAATGGAAGTCACTACAAAAACACTATTACAAGATGGAGATATTAATAAGAATCAAGAAGAGTTAATTTTTGATCCTTATAATTTTAAAAACCGTGAAATTACGCAAAGTCAAGTTTCAGACATACTTAAAAAGTATGGAGTACCAGATAAGGTGCATAATTTTAAGTTATACGCGAGGTCTTTTGTCCACAGGTCTTATGTGAAGAGACCACATTTGGAAAATGTTGAGAACGGCATTACCATTGTTGATAGACCGAAAGACTGTTTAAATTTAAAAACCAAATCCAATGAAAGATTGGAATTTTTGGGGGATGGGATATTGGAATGTATTACAAAATACTACTTGTATAGGCGGTTTCCAAAAGAAAATGAAGGTTTTATGACAGAAAAGAAAATTGCTCTGGTTAAGAATGAATCCATTGGTAGAATGGCATATGAAATGGGACTTAATAGGTGGTATATACTTTCTAAAAATGCAGAGGAAAAGAAAACACGAACCAACCTTAAAAAATTAGGTTGTTTATTTGAAGCATTTTTAGGAGCTTTATTTTTGGATTTTAACAAAATCACCATTAAAGATGAAGATGATTGGTTTAAAAATGTATTTGTAACTGGTCCTGGATTCCAGATAGCACAGACATTTGTGGAAAGTATATTTGAGCAACATGTTAACTGGACTGATATTCTGCAAAATGATGATAATTATAAAAATATATTGCAGGTTATGATCCAAAAGGAATTCAAAATTACACCATCCTATATGGAAATATCAGAACATGATGAAGATTCTGGATATCATATGGGAGTTTTTATTTGTATAGGAGAGAATATAGTAAATGTAGATTTTGCTGATTCAAAACCATTTAGTGCATATGGTTCTTTTGAAAAAATACAAGAAGAATTAACAAATAACAATAGTGAATTATTCATCTTTCTAGGCGAAGGGAAACATAAAATCAAAAAGAAAGCAGAACAAACAGCTTGTAGATTAGCTATTGAACAAATTAAAAAAAAGTAGCAAACTTTTTATAAATAAGTATTATATATGAGTAGTATTTTAGAACAACTTGAAGTAAAACCTCAATCAAAAACACAGCAAAAAGTCAAAATTATTATTCCTACAGAAGGTCAGGCAAAAGTTAGAGCAAAACCAAGAATTATAGACAGAACCGGTGAAGAATTTGATAGAAGTGTTATAATGGAAAAATTAAAACGCAGAGGCTTATCCGTACCAAAAATGAAACAACGTGCTAAGATTCGTGTATTAACAGAAGCATTATCGGACACTCCTAAGGAAGCTGTTGTTGAGGAGGTTATCAAAGTAAAAAAACCACGGATCAAAATTAAAAAATTAGGCAAAGTAAAAATCAGAGGAAGTAAAAATATTAAAAAGGGTACAATAACCGCCATTGCAAAATCAGACACTCCTATTAGAGTAAAATTACCAAAAAATATCTCACTGAGACGGTCTCAGATACCTCCTGGAATAATTAAATTTGAAAGAGAATTAAGTAGTAAATTACCTGTACCTCAACCGTCAGTAAATATACGCGCTGGAGCATATTATAGAAATAACAGAGAAATTTTTGTGAATTTTATCAATTCTCTTTTTGCACCGTATAAAGATGAATTAATAGAGGAATCTAAAAATATTACTTGCGATAGTATGAATGAGGCTAAATCTGGTGCTTTTTCTCTTTTGACCCATCAATCAATCGTTAGGGATTATATTAACCTGTATACTCCATATAGGGGTTTACTATTATACCATGGTTTGGGTGCTGGTAAAACGTGTGCTTCAATAGCTATAGCTGAAGGTTTTCAAAACCCAATGCATATTTTAGTCCTGACCCCAGCATCACTCAGACAAAATTATCAGAATGAAATTAAAAAATGTGGTAATGAAATGTATAGGTTAAATCAGTATTGGGAATTTCTATCCAATGATAACAATGCAAAGAAAACCAGAATATTAGCAAAAATGCTCAGTGTGTCCGAGTCATTTGTTAGAAAACACAAAGGTGCGTGGTTTGTAAATGTGGCAAATGAGAGCAATTATGAAACATTAGATACACAAGAAAAATTTGTTTTAAATGAACAAATTGATGAAATGATTAGAGCAAAATATCAATTTATTAATTACAATGGTTTACAAAAGCAGCATTTGGCCAGTTTAACAAATGATGGAAAAATAAATCCCTTTGATAATAAAGTAGTAATTATAGATGAAGCGCATAATTTCGTTAGTCGTATTGTAAACAAATTAAAAAAACCAGATAGTCTTTCAATGAAATTATACGAATACTTATTATCCGCTGAGAATTGCAGGATAGTCATGTTAACAGGTACTCCAATTATCAATTATCCCAATGAATTGGGTATATTGTTTAATATACTTCGTGGTTATATTAGAACATATAGATTTAATTTATCAATAAGACAAAAAGGCAAAGTAAACCAAAAAACAATAGAAGATATATTGGGGACATTTAACATCCAAGATTATGTTGAATACAATCCATCAAACGATGAATTGATAATTACTAGAAATCCATTTGGATTTGCAAATACTAAAAATAGGTCTGGTCAGTATGAAGGCGTCCGATTAGATAGACAAGGAAATATGGCAACGAAAAAATTCTTAGCAATTATAACAAGTCGGTTGGAAGATGCTAACATTGGTGTTTTAAAAGTAACTGAAAATTCTCCATATAAAGCACTACCCGATACTTTGGATGAATTTAAAGCAATGTTTATTGATCCAAAAGATAATAGTTTTAAAAATACTAATTTATTTAAAAGGCGTGTTTTGGGATTGACATCTTATTTTCGAAGTGCTACGGAAGAATTAATGCCAAGATTCAATATTGAAAGCGACTTAATTATCGAAATGATCCCAATGAGTGATTATCAATTTGGTGTATATGAAATGGCTCGCGCAGAGGAGAGAAAAACAGAATTGAGAAACGCTCGCAGACGCAAAGGAAGTGGTGGTGATGATGATGATAGTGTATCAACATACAGGATATTTTCTCGCGCATTTTGTAATTTTGTTTTTCCGCCGGCAATCAGCAGACCCAAGCCAAAAGAAGGAGAACAAATAGCCGCAGTATTAAAAAGAGATGTTAACGAAGATATTTTGGATATAGTAAGTTTGCAAGAAGAAGTTGCAAATATTGATGGTAGACATGAAGATGATGATAAAAAGGAAGTAGAAACCAATCGTAAAGTTAATCGTGATGCTAATTATGAAAATAGAATTAAAGATGCTATTGAAGCTTTAAAGGTGAATGCTGGCAAATATTTAATTCCTAGTGGTTTGCAAATTTATAGTCCAAAGTTTTTGGCATTGTATAAAAATATTATAGAAAATTCAGGATTACATTTAATATATTCTCAGTTTCGTACATTAGAAGGCATTGGTATATTTAGTATGGTATTAGACCAAAATGGTTTTGCACAATTTAAAATAGCACAAGATAAAGAAGGTATATGGAGAATTATTGTTAAAGAAGGGGATGAAGATAAACCAAAATATGCATTATATACTGGAACAGAAACAACTGAAGTAAAAGAGATGATGAGATTAATTTTTAATGGTGATTGGGAAAAATTACCTGATTCAATTAAAGAGGTATTAAATGAAACAGCTGCCAATAATAATCATGGTGAAATAATTAAAGTATTTATGATTACTTCCAGTGGAGCAGAAGGTATTTCTTTGAAAAATACAAGATATGTACATATTCTTGAACCATACTGGCACCCTGTGAGAATGGAACAAGTAATAGGTCGAGCAAGGCGTATTTGCAGTCATGAAGATCTTCCCCAAGATGAGCGACAGGTAAATGTATATTTATATTTAATGCGCTTCACGGATAAACAGTTGATACCTGCTGCGATAAAAGGTGGAATGGCGTCGAAAGGTTTAATAGAAAAAGATGTATCCAAACTAGACAAAACAACTCCTTTAACCAGTGATCAAGCATTATTTGAAATTTCTAATATTAAAGAGGAAATTAACAGACAATTATTGACAGCCGTAAAAGAATCTGCTTTCGATTGTGCTTTACACGCTAGAGCTGGTGATAAAGAGCCATTGATGTGTATGTCATTTGGTAGACCTGCACCAACTGCTTTTACTACAACACCGGCATTGACCATAGAAACAGACTATGATAAACAACTAAAGAAAAATTATGAAAAGATTACTTGGAAAGCTATCATAGTAACTATTTCTGGTAAAAAATATGCTTTTAGACCGAGCAAAAAAGGATCGCGCACAGGTGATGTATATGACCTTGAAAGTTATCGAAGAGCGGTCAAATTAGGTGGTGAAGCTATTCCTGTGGGTAAATTGTCTATAGATCCAAAAACAAAGAAATTGGCATTTGTTTTAATATAAAATTGAAAAAAAATTTTCATAATCTATCATTGGAAAAAGATCTAATATATATATAATGCAAACAATTCTTATCAACCAACTAAAATCCAAAATATTCAAAAAAAAATTTGGTATATCTCTTCCAAAAAAAGTTAAAATACCTCACCCCGCGACACCACAAAGACCAACTGTGGCTCAAATAAAAGAACGGTTTCAAATTTTGAAAGGAAAAGTTTTCGCATATCCCAAGACAAAAAATAAGGGTGGTCCGGGCCAATTTCTAGAACAACAATTAGGAATTCCCAATAGTTCGGCGTGTTTGGATTGCTCGGACGGTGAGCTGAAATTGTTTCCACTTCGCAAGTTGAAAAATGGTTCTCTGTCGCCTAAGGAAACCGTGGCAATAACGATGCGAGGTCTTCAAGCACAAGAAATTCACAGCCCAAAACCGTGGGAAGCATCCGACCTTAAAAAGAAAACACACAACATGTTATTCATAAGTTATCTTCGCAATGGAGACAACATCACATACTTATCAGCATTTTCATTTGGTGCTTCTTGTCCTGAATATAGCGTCTTCAAAAGCGATTACATCAAAATAACCGAGTATTATAAAACACACGGTATCTGTCAACTAGCAAATGATGACCCTTTATATCACAGCAACACCATCAATGGAAAATATATCCAAGGTCGCACAAAAGGAGGTGGTAAAAAAATTGGTAGTGGTGCGCGCACTGTCGCATTTTATTTTCGGAAAACAGAATTTATAAAAGATGTTATTTTGCACGATATTACACAATCAACACATCAGTCGTCTTCGCACCAGGATTCTTAGAATGAATCGCTCTTCTCGCTGTAATCTCTGTTAAGGTATAACCTACAAAACTTTTTTTTACTAATTCAACATTTGCATTGCTCATAGCAAATTTAATGTTGTCCGTCGTCAGTGCTTTTGTTAACCTAAACAAATTCTTATGCATATCTATATTAAATCCATTTTCAGTATATCCTACAAATGAAGTTCTGTTTTTTGGAGCATAAGGTGGGTCTAGATATACAAAATCTCCCTTGGTTGCGTTGTTCATAGATTTAACAAAATCGGCATCAATAAATATAACATCTTTTATCAATTCACTAATATTGTCAATTTCACTTTTGGAAATAATCATTGGGGTTTTTTTATAATGACCAAATGGTACATTATATCCATTGGGACCTTCACGATACACGCCTCTAAAGCCCGTTTTATTCAGCATTATAAATAACGCGGAATTTTCCACAGATAATTCAGTTAATTCATTGAATTTCTTTCGCATCCAATAATAATAACTTTCCTTTGATGTCTTTGCCTCAACTTCGTTCATAGGTTTCCTATTTGCAGTGCCTCGTTCGACAGTAGGACATTCACCATATTCATTTTTATATTTTTCAACACAAGCAATTAAAGCATCTTTGTTAGACTGAACGTCTCGATATACTCGTATTAGTTGATTATTCAAGTCATATGCATATACATTACCTTTAATTATGAGCTTTCCCATTTTTTGCAAAGAAAGTAGAGCTAATAGCACGCTTCCGCCCCCTAGAAAGATTTCGTGATAGTTTTCCATTGTATCAGGAAAGCCATTCATAATTTGATGAATATGTTGTGTTTTTCCTCCAACCCATTTTAAGAATGGTTTTTGAAACTTAATTGGTTCAGACATTTGTATACTAATATTATGTCGATTTAATTTAAAATCAATTTTTTCAAGTATTAATTTCCGAGTGTTTCAATAAATTAATAATAACTGCTTGGTTTTCTTCTATGCGTTTTAGATACGGAAGAATCCCCTCATCATCCGTTTTTTTAAGTTTTTGTAAAAATGATATCGCGTTAACCGCTGGTGCGGTTGGCTTAGTATTTTCTTCCACTTCAAATCTTACGCGTCTTTCTTGTATTTCATCTGTTAAAACGGTGGGTTCAATCTTAATATTGGAACTGTCATCTATCTTTAAATGAGTAGAGGTTGATTCTCCAGTTAACCATTGTTTGGCAGAATTTTCGTTTGGATTATACTGAGCCATTATTTTTTTTAACTCGCGTTCTCGTTCCTGCAATGTGGTATCAACCATTCTTGCATCAATGGGTGTATCGTCTGTTTTATCTGAGAAATCAATATCTGCTGGTTTTTGTTTATTAATTAAAGTATTAAAATTATTTTGCTGTACTTTTAAATTTTGTTCGAAAATTTGTCCTTTAGTCATGGGTGGAGTTTTTTTGGTCACGGGTTTGGTTGGTTGTTGTTTCGGCATCTCTTGTGCAAATTGTTTAATAATTTCTTTATTCATCATCATTAAATCATTATTAAATTTAAAACGGTTTTTATTCATCTCCGTAACGCGGTATTCCAATACATGTTGGAATTTTTTCGGGTTATTTTTTTGATTAGGGTGGTTCGATAATAATTGCCACAATAAACTTTTGTTTTGTGAAGAGCAAATAGACATATATAATATTAAAATGATATACTTTTAATATTCTATCGTTTATTAAAATAAATACTTCGCAGTTTTCGCATATATTTATCAGTGATTCGTTTTTTAAAAAAAGAGATCGGTTTACCTTCTAGTAGTTTGATTATAAAGTATAAAGAATACATACCACATTCAGTGGTTAAATATTGATGTCGTCTACTGGTTTGCTCAAATGTATATTTTTCTCCTAAATTTCGCGCCTGTTTACGAACTGTCCTAACAAATTTCATTAAGCGTCTTGGTATTTTATCTCCGTAACTATCAAAATAGTAAATAGCTTTCTTTCTAATATCAATAAACATTGCCACCCAATGGGAACCCTCTTTATAATGTGGGTCCAAATTAAATATTAAACCTATTTTGGCAATGCCCTTACTCTTATAGTCCAATAGAGAAAATTTACATATTTCTTCCCATACACATTCATTATGTAATTTTCGAACGTCATAATCGATGGGTGAAGGTCCTAAAAATATGAAATGTTTATGTTTTTCTTCATATTGTTTCATTAACTGTTCTATTTCAATAGAAGTAAGCCAAGTATTGGGTTTCTTTGTCCACTCTCTTGGTTGTTTTGGGGAGAAATTTTGCATAAAGAATCCTGACGGTAAATCATTTTTAATACATTGATGTCTTAACCAACAGGATTCTTTATGGCATGTTTTCTGCATATTCTTTTTCAAATGTTGCCATATTTCCTTGGGGTCGTTGCTATGTATTTTAACGTCCGGATGTCTAGCATTCCAAGTATTTTTTAATTTATGTAGTGCAGATTTGCTATAGCAAGTAAAATCTAATTCATCGTGATTATTTTTGGGAGAACACTTGTCGGGTTTAAATTTTATTTTTCTTGTTTTTTTATGCTTATGTTTATGATGTTTATGATGTTTATGATGTTTGCGCGTGTTTGAGCCACCTATCATCTTAAATATCATTGATATTTTTCTTTTTCAAACCTTTTTCACGAAATCTTGGATCTTTCAAATTAAAATTTCTAGTTTTTGGTATGACAGGAGGTGTATTTATTCTCGTGCTTTTAATTTTAATATTATCAGTAATCTTTGGTCGATGCGGCTTTTTTTTTCTTAACATCATGTCATTACTGTTTTTCATATTAAAGGTATTTTTTTTATTAACGGGGGATTTAATATCTTTATAGTCATTTTGAATTAATTCCATCTTGTCCGTGAACTTAAAATGGTCAATACAAATTTGAGCATAATTCACAAAAGCTTTATTAACTTTTGTATTAAGTTTCTCTCCACGCAACATATCTTTTGTTAATTGAAAGATACGTTTTTTATAAAAATCCAAATCATTGCGAGAAATTTGTTGTAAATTTTTTTTCTGCATAAGTTTTGTCAGCTTATCGGGATTAGTTAAATACTGTAAATCAATTAAATTTAATGAGACATCCATGGTTTATAATTACATAACAAATATAATTTTATGTAATTACTTAATTCGTTTTTAAATTTTTAATCTGTACTCTAGTGTTATTATTAAAAATATCTTTGCCTAAATTACACATATTAGGATTAAATGGAGAGAATCGTTCTTGTTTAAATAATAATTGATTTGTCATTTTCGTTGTTTCAATTGGTGGTGTCAAATAAGTTGTATTATACAAATCACTTTTAGAACTAGGAATAAATTTGGCTTGTGGACAAGATTGTAGTGGAAATACAATATTCATTAACTTTGACTCGGTGTCAATCTTTGATTGATAACCGTTAAATGGTAAAGATTGACTACTGCCTGCAAACATATGTCTTGTATTATAGACAGGTCTTCGCTCACAAGGCACATTTGCTGGAAGACGACAATCCAATATAGGAAATACAACAAATTTAGTATCTACTGGACGAGGGTCATAATTCATTTGAAGAGGAACACCCGACACATTCCTTTTATACATTCTATTACTTAATTGGGTTGTTCTACCTTGTTGGCAATAATAAGCTCCTTTAACAACATTTTCCATTATATTATCACAATAGAATAATTATTTCAAATTACCTAAAGATATCCATTAAAGTATTTATAATATGTGTGGAATCTTTGCAGTGTTGTCTAGTGATACTAAAGGGGATGATAGTTTTGAAACAAAAAATTTTCACAAAGGTCAAAATAGAGGACCGGAAAATTCAGTATGTACAAGAGTTAATGAAAATATTTTATTTGGGTTCCATCGTTTGGCTATTAATGGGTATAGTAATCCAAATTCGGAACAACCAATTTGTATTGAAAATTGTGTTCTCATCTGCAATGGGGAAATTTACAACTGGAAAGAATTACATAGTATGCTAGGCATTCCTGCTAAAACAGGTTCCGATTGTGAAATTATTATTCATTTGTATAAACAATTCGGTATGGAATACATGTTAAATAAATTAGATGGTGTATTTGCATTTGTACTGTATGATAAAGAAAAAAATCAAGTTTTTATAGCTCGTGACCCATTTGGAATTAGACCATTATTTATTTCATATAACAAAGCTCATTCAGATCATTATTTTTATATATTGTCTTCGGAGCTTAAAATGATGACGCACATGATAGACGGTTATAAATATGTTGCTAAACAATTTCAACCGGGGTCATATGCTAAAATAAATTTTAATAATGGAGGAAAAATGATAAAACATCAATATTATAATAATGTCTGTGCAGAAAATGTCAGTTGTATGCAGGATAAAAACAAATATCTTCTTTCAATTAGAGATAATCTAATAGCCGCTGTTAAAAAAAGAATTAATAATACAGATAGAGAAATAGCTTGTTTGCTTTCGGGAGGCTTAGATAGTAGTTTAATTACTGCATTGGTCGCAAAATTTCATGGTGCTGAAAATTTACATACTTGGAGTATAGGTATGGAGGGTTCTGAAGATTTAAGATATGCGAAAAAAGTGGCTGATTATATTGGTACAAACCACCATTCGATAGAATTAAGTACAGTAGAATTTATTGATGCCATAGAATCTGTAATACAAGCAATTGAGAGTTATGATACAACTACTGTAAGAGCTAGTGTTGGTAATTGGCTAATTTCTAAATATATTAAAGAAAACAGTAACGCGAAAGTTATTTTTAATGGTGACGGTAGTGATGAAGTTACAGGTGGTTATATGTATTTTCATTATGCCCCAAATGCTTTAGAATTTGATAATGAATGCAAACGCTTATTAAAAGACATACATTATTTCGATGTGCTCCGTTCAGATAGAAGTATATCATCACACGGATTAGAAGCCAGAACACCTTTTCTTGATAAGAATTTTGTGCAAAGTTATTTATCAATTCCTGCTCAATATAGATTTCAAATTATGAAAGAGACGAAAATAGAGAAGTATTTATTAAGAAAAGCATTTGATAATGAAAATATATTGCCAAAAGATGTTTTATGGCGTAGAAAAGAGGCATTTAGCGATGGGGTTAGTGCGCAAAAAGAATCTTGGTTCAAGGTAATACAAAATTACGCAAAAGAAAAATATAAAGATATGAATTTAGATGGTCCTTGTTGTGAAAAATATTTATATCGAGAAATCTTCAATAAATATTATCCAAATTGTAAAGAGACAATTCCATATATGTGGATGCCGAAATTTGTCAATGCATTAGATGCATCAGCAAGAACATTAGATATTTATAAATCAAATCATGCAGAGGAAAATGTTAAATTGGGGGGGTGTTAAGCAGATTCATTTAATCCACTGGCTTTAAATTTCGCCCAGCTTATATTATTAACGGGTTTTTTGTGTTTTGGTGCGCGTTTTTTATCTTCTACGTCTAATTTTTTTTCTCGTTGTAAAGCGCTATCAATATATAATTGTTTTAGAACTTCTCCAATTTTAACAGATGCTTCGTGCTGGTCCAAACCACCATCTTCTACTTCGCGGAGCGTATCAATGAATTTGCGTAAAATATTAAGATTTAATTCGTCTTTCATAATTCTATTAAAAATGTTCGTATAATTAGTCCAAAGAAAGTTGCAATGAGATATAACAATTTTCTCAAATTTTTTTGGTTCAAATGTCATCATGCGATTATATTTTTTTTTCAAATTTACCATTTTTTCAACCTCGTCACGGATAATACGACTATGTTTTAGTTGTCGAATTTTAGAAGTATTGTCATCAGCATCATATGCTTTAATCATTTCCTGCAAATTTAAACGTTGTTTATCATCCATTATAACATACTAGAATAATTTCTTTTTATTTAATTTTAATCTAATTATACTTTATATGGGAAAATCACGAGACAAATCACGAAAACATAAAGGTGGGAATCCTACATCGGTAGATTGTGCAACAAGTCCAGAATTGTGTCCTACTTCAACAGGAGCCGGTGGGTCCTGGATGTCAATGGCAGGAGCAGGTGTCAAACAACAAAAAACGAATGCAGAAAATCAGACGAACGCTAGTAAACATTTAGCCAGCGGAGGAGGAAAAAAGAAAAAGGGTGGTGCAGCTAAAGTCATCTGTCCACAACCTGCGGCTGGATCTGGGGGAAGTATTTCCGCCGGTGGCTCGAGTGCGGGTAAAAATATGTGTGAGGGAATGGCCAAATCCCAGCAACAAAGGGCAGATGCTGTTGGTGATGGTGCGGCAAAAAATTTAAGCACCGCGCCCCCTTGCGACCCTTTTAGCGGACAATGTGGAGGAAAAAGAAGGCGCCGTAGAAAAACAAGGAGACGACGTAGAAAATCCAAAAGAAAATCCAAAAGAAGACGAAAAACAAAAAAACGAAGGGGTCGCAAATCAAGAAGACACCGTTATTAATTTCATAAATAAAATAACTATATATTTTAATATGAAGTTCAGTGATATGATTCTTGCTCTATTAATAATATTAGTATTTGTGGGTATGTATGTATTTAGCATAATATCTGTAGGATTAAAAAATATAAAAAAGGATTGGCCAAAATATAGATGCAATCCTATGGCGATGCCTTTGGCGGGACAATTTGGGTTCGATCCTATGGAGAATTTCACATTCTGTATTACAAAAATGCAATCTAATGCAATGGGTTTCTTTTTAGAGCCAATTCATTTCATTGTTGGAATGATGGGTAACTTAGGAAAGGAATTGTCAGAATCAATTAATATGGTCCGTAATGTAATAGCATACATAAGAGGTATGGTTGGAAATATTATTGGTGATATTTTCGGCGTATTTATGAATATTTTAATTCAAATTCAAACAATCATGATAAAAATCAAAGATTTAGCAATGAAATTGGTGGGTGTTATGACAACAACTATGTATATTATAGGAACAAGTATGAAATTGGGAAAAAGCATTTGGGCTGGTCCCATAGGTGGTATTTTGCGCACATTATGTTTTAAAGGAACGACACCCATTACATTAAAATCAGGTAAGCAAGTTTCTATTAAAGACATTAATTTAGGAGATACATTAACTAATAATTCCAGCGTTATAGGTCTATTGAAATTAAAAGGTGATAAAAGTAACCCATACTATAAAATATGGAGTCGCGATTTAGAAGATTATATCTATGTAACAGGTGAACATAGAATATTAAATAATGAAGAAGATGATGTTAGGCAATTAGATGACATATTTGAAAATTATATTAAGGTAAGTTCTTATGGAAACGCAGAAAAAACAAATAAACACGATGCAGAACTGTATTGTTTGATTACTTCCGACCATCGTATACCAATTGGCGAATATACATTCTGGGATTGGGAAGATTAATTACATTTTATTCATATGAATATTATCCAGTTACTATATAATGGATAATATTCCAAAAACATTCGGGTCATATATAAATAAAATAACAAAAAAAATAGGATATTTAGATAAGTATGGTGGATCTGTTGTGGTTACTGGTGTTGTATTATTCATATTTTTTCTCATTTTTTCCTATTTTTATGTAATGAATAGACTCAAACCAATTAAGGCAGATTGGGTTAATCAAAGATGTAATCCAGCTGTTATGCCATTTGCAGGTATAATTAATGCTCCTCCATCAGAGTCAAAGATAGATTACACTGCGGATAACTTTTATCAATGCACACAAAGTATTTTATCCACGATTATTGGTTATTTTATGCAACCTATTAATTTGACAGTACAAATGATGACTAAATTTTGGGCTGAAATAATGCAATCAATAAATATGATTCGACATGTATTTGCCTATATTCGGAATAGAATTATGGTTATCGTTTCTGATATATTTGGAAAAATTTATAATGTTATAATTCCTGTACAAATAATTTTAATGAAATTAAAAGATATTTTAGCAAAAAATGTAGGTGTGTTGGTATCTGGTCTATATACGGTAATGACATTGTACCTTTCCATGAAATCTTTTTTAGGCGCTTTTTTAGAAATCTTGGTATTATCATTAATTGTGCTTGCTGCAGCAACTATTCTTTTATGGATTCTTCCTTTTACATGGCCCGCCGCTGGCGCAATGACAGCGTTGTTTGTGGCCGTTGCAATACCTTTAGCTATAATAGCCATTGCATTAGGTAATATATTAAATCTTACTTCAAGTAAGAACATTCCTGGAAAACCTGGTTGTTTTGATAAAGATACAAAATTAATGCTCAAACGTGGGAAAGTTCCAATTAAAGATATTAAGGTAGGAGATGAAATGTTTGACGGATCAAAAATAACGGCATTCTTTAAATTATCAACATATGGAAAGGAAATGTACCAAATTGATAAATTAAAGATTTCAGGTTCTCATAAAATACAATTTGGGGATATCTGGATAGAAGCCAAAAATCATCCCGCAGCAGTATTAATAGAAGATTATTGCGAACCATTTATTTATTGTTTAAATACTACAAGTAAAAGAATTAAAATAGACCAACATATTTTATTGGATTGGGATGATATAGATGACCTTGATTTCGTAGAATTAAAAACTATCGCAGGAAATTTTATTCCATTTAATGCACCAACACACAAAATACACGCTACTTTGGAAGGGGGATTTAGTTCTTTAACAAAGATCGAATTGGAAGATGGACGAATGATAAACATATCAGATATAAAAGTGAATGATCAGTTGCGTTTTGGAGAGAGAGTTTTAGGAATTGTTACTATAGATACTAAAAATCTGCAACGAGTGAATAAATATAGGATCAAAGATACAAGTTTTATTGGGGGTCCTAATTTATGGGTTAATGATAATTTAGGCAAATTTTCAACTTTGGGTTTAGATTGTGAAAGTATAGAAAAACCAGCACACTTATATCAAATTTTAACAAATACTGGTAATTTTACTGTGGACGGAATCCAATTTATGGATTATAATAGTGCTATTGAACAACTTATGGGAGATTCTTGGGCATCAGACGAATCTTTATTTTCAGCATAAAAATTATCTATGAATTATGTATAGTATGCAAATCAAAGTATTAGGAATGACTTGCCGTATCGAAATTATCGCAATTAGTATTATCGTGGGAATGATATTAGGAGGACATGTTTTATGCTCTTGTGTGACACCTGAAGCTAAGAAAAAAGCAAAAGAGGGGTTCGTCAATGCTCTTGGATCAGCACCAACAAATTACAGAATGGGGCGAGGTGTAAAATCCTCTTGGGATACTAAACGATTGCCTAGTATCGCCCAAGATTTAAGTACACATTTGGGACCAAAAGTACCTCTCCCTGCAGGACAATTGTTTTTCTTTGCAAACAATAAATTTAGCCCAGATTGCTGCGTACCACCACAAAGTGGAGTAAGTAATGGAGATGGGTGTGCTTGTGTTACACAAGAACAAGTCAATTACATCAGTTCTCGAGGTGGCAACCGTGCTACTTGTGGAGAATTTTAAATTGAATCTTTTTACGATTATTTATTAATATAATAAATCGTAACCATGAACGGTATAAATTATAACGAATATACTCAGTATACTTGTGAAAAATGTAAAGATACGTATCCAGCCAGATATGCCCGTGTCTCAGACAGGACAAGTTGTCGATATCATCATTTTATTAAGTTTGATGATGAAATAATATGTCGTGATTGTAAAATTGTTAAAGGGGAACATAAGCCAAATTGTTATCATACAAGTACTTTTAGTTGGTGTTGTTTCCAATAATATATAAACATAAAACTATATATATTAAAAATGTTAAAACTGTTATTTTTTATCTGGTCTACAACCGCATATAAGAGTACGCCAATAGTATGGGAACGTGTTATCCAATTTCAAGTAAATGAGCGCGTTTCTGATTTTTTAAATAACAGAGGAATTAATAATTGTTACGAATACGAAGAAAACCAAGATAATTTACATTTGAAATGTTGGGTTTATAACGAACTGGTAAATATAGATATTTCTATGTATAAAAATGAGAAATTACGGTATATATAATCTTAATATATATATATTATAAAATGCCTTGTACTGCTTGTGGAAAAAGTGGATTATCTATGAATGTTACCAAACCCCAATCTATGATATTGGGCATTCGGCAGCAAAATATAACAAGAAGAACCGTGCGAACAGTTCAAAGACCAAGAGTTTTAATATCAAATCAATCAACTGGTAAGCGTGCATTCATTTTGGGTCGTTAAATATACATACCAAAGGGCACATTACTGGTTTCACCTAATTTAATTAATTTATTAATAACTTCAGCTGTCACAGTAAATGGAAATGTTACATTGATTGTATTTTCTTTTTCAAACAATTTACTATCGGGTTTCATCAATCTATATAAATTAAGCTTTGTGTAAATAATTTCTAGACAACGCTTAAGATTTCTCACGCCTTTCTCTTTATCCGTGAACCCATCAATAATCCTAATAAGTGCTTCATCTGTGATAGTAATATCTTCACTTTTGAAATTAACATTTTTCTCAATTTTTGGTATTAAATATTTTTTAGCAATAGTTATCTTTTCCTTGGTTACATAACCTGCTGTATGAATTCTATACATTCTGTCTTTTAAAATAGGATTTACTTTACTCTCATCATTATAACTGAATATAAATAATGATTTACTAAGATCAAAATCCATATTGGCAAAATATTTATCATGGAAACAATTATTTTGGGTTGTATCCGTCAAATGGGTAAGAATACCAGTTATTTCTTCACCTTTTGGGGTTTCTGAAATTTTATCCAATTCATCGAAATAAATCACCGGGTTCATACATTTACTCTGAATCAAAATATTTACAATTTTACCCCAAGTACTGCCCTCATAAGTATATCCGTGTCCCTCAAGAAAACTACTATCGGTTGCACCACCAAGAGCCAGAAAAGCAAAAGGTCTTTGAAGTATTTTACTAATGCCTTCTTTGATTAAAGTTGTTTTTCCAGTACCGGGCGGACCTTTGATAGCAATAGCTGTTCCAATAGAACTAGGATTACTTATCCAATTGCCTACTAATTGTAGAATCTGCATTTTAGCGTCATCCAAACCATATACACATTCATCCAAAACTTTTTTGGCATCCTCCATAAATGCATTACATTTCTCCATCCCATCATCTATAGTTAATGGCAATTGTTTTGTTTTTCCAAACGGAATGGACATAAATGCATCTACCCATTGTTTAATTTTATAATATTCTCCTGAACCCGGGTCCATATAATTAAGAACATTAATTTTTTTAAGTGCGGCTGCTTGATAACAGGCTGGCATATCGGAATCCAAAAGTTGTAATCTGTAGGGTTTTTCTACACTAGACAATTTATTTACTTCTTTTAACCGTCTTATTATTTTTTTTTGAGCATCGATGTCCATATCTTTAAAATATTTAAAATCATTCATAATATTTGGCGTACGCAACAATTTACGCAATGTAGATACATTTTTTGATTTTAGCTTTTTTTCTCTCTCTTTTTGTTCTTTTGTTTGTTTTCGTTTATAAGCTTGTGACATTTTATCTAATTTTGCTATCATTGCATCACTGCCTTTTGATTTGCGACATTTTATTAGTTCTTGTAATTCATTTAAAATTACCGAATCTTCTATTTGTTCATTGTCATCTATAGCGGTAATATATTTTCCTTTAATATTCTCTTGAAGGGCCCATTCCTCCTCATCTTTATCTTCTGTTTTTTCTAATTCGATATTATATAAACTATATGCTGGATTATTACCCACTTCAACTATTGTTTTAATTTTACCAACATAAGCTTTATCCCAATCTTTGTAGTAAACACTGACTTTCTGATTTTTTTTGAATTGCATTTTCTTTTTAGTTTCTTTTTTGGATTTTTCTGAAGTTTCTGTACATTTTTCATCTTCTTCCTCTTCATCTTCTTCTGAAGTTTCTTCCTCATCCTCCTCTTCGCCAGGTTGACCCACTGTAAATATAATGTTAAATTTCATATTTTGACGTAACATATCCTGTATCTCATTATCATCCATTTCTTCATCTTCATCAAGTAAATCTTCACATAGCATTTTTGCTTCTTCTTTGCGCATTATTTCCTCAAATTCCTCCTCATCGTCATCTTCGATACGGTGTCCGTCTTCATCCACCTTGTAAACTTTCTTTTTTTTCTTCCTTTTAGTCTTTTTCGATTTCTTTTTGGTTTGCTCGGCAGTTATTTTTTTATTTTTTTTTCGAGATGTTAATGACTTTGATTTTTTCTTTTTTCCTTTTTTTTCCAACATTTCATCTATTTTTTCCAATTGCCGAACCCTCTCTTGTCCACTTTTAGATGGAAATATCTTTTGAACGAATTTTTGAAATTCCCTGGCATTAAAATCTTCTTTATTGTCTTCTTCCTCCTCTTCTTCTTCTTCTTCTTCTGAAGAATCTGTTTCTTCTTCTACTAAAACATCCATGTCTTCCTCTGGATCATAATCACTATCACTTTCGGTATCAGATGCCAGATGTTTTTCCTTGATTTTTTTATTGTTTCTTGTTTTATCCTTTGTAGATTGTCTAAATTTATATCCCTTTTTAGGAGATTTAGCTAAACGATCGGTGATGTCAGATTTATCCATTATGAAGTATTGTGTGATAATTTTTAAATCCTCTTTGCAAATATCAATTTTTTTATTATTCGAAAACTTAAAATAAATAAATTGAAAAACAATCTAAATATTCTAAGCGTAGTATAAGGAATGGCTCAATCGAAAATTAAGACAACCCCGTCAAGAATTATAGGGATACAATTTAGTATATTATCTCCAGATGAAATTCGGAAAAGTTCAGTGGCAAATATTGTTTCCAGAGATACATATGTAAATAATAAACCTGTAATAGGTGGTTTGTTTGACCCTCGGATGGGTGTACTAGATCCGGGGTTGATTTGCCCAACAGATGGTCTAAATTATATGAATACGCCAGGATATTTTGGACATATAGAACTAGCTAGACCTATATTTTACATTCAATATATTCATACTATTGTAAAAATTCTACGATGTGTATGTATTAAATGCAGTAAATTATTGATAGACAAAACAAAATATAACTACTTGCAAAGGTTATCTTCAAAAAAACGATGGGATAAAATTTTCAAACTAGGCTCAAAAGTAGTAAGATGTGGCGACGAAACCTGTGATGGTTGTGGTACCAAACAACCTCGTAAAATTACGAAGGAGGGATTAGCAACTCTTATCGCTGAATGGGACAATATTGAAGGTATTGAGAACAGTGAAGGAAATAAAAAAGATAAATTAACCATGCGATTAACACCAGAAATCGTTCTCAAAATATTTAGGCGCATATCTGATGAAGATGTTTCATTTATGGGATTTAGCGCTTTGTGGTCAAGACCAGACTGGATGATATGTCAAGTATTGGCTATACCACCACCAGCAGTACGACCTTCGGTAAAACATGATGCACAGCAACGCTCAGAAGATGATATATCTCATATCATAGTTAATATTGTAAAAGCCAACAAAACTCTGCAGGAAAAACTAGAAAGTAATGCCACGGCAAAGGTGATTGATGATTGGACAATGGTCTTACAATATTATGTGGCAACAATGGTGGATAATAAAATTCCCGGTGTAGCATCAGTTGCACAACGCTCGGGTAGACCATTAAAATCGATTAAAGAAAGATTGGTTGGTAAACCCGGTCGTGTTCGGGGCAATCTCATGGGTAAAAGGGTTGACTACTCGGCAAGGTCAGTTATTACTCCTGATGCCAATATAGGAATATCAGAATTGGGTATTCCTCTTAAAGTGGCGAAAAATATTACTTTCCCCGAAGTTGTAAATAAAAGAAACAAAAGTTTCCTCACTCAATTGATGTTGAATGGACCCGATGTGTATCCGGGTGCAAAAATTTTAGAAAGAAAAGCGGGTGATTCGATTTCGCTTAGATACGTAGATAGAAACTCCATTGAATTACAGTTTGGAGATCTGGTGCACCGACATCTTTTAGACGGAGACCCCGTACTGTTTAATAGGCAGCCTACTCTTCATAGAATGAGTATGATGTGTCATTTTGCAAAAATTCTAAAAGTAGGAGATACTTTTCGTTTAAATGTAGCTGACACTAAACCTTACAATGCCGACTTCGATGGCGACGAAATGAACTTACATGGGCCACAAGATTATGAAAGTGCTGCTGAACTAACATATCTGGCAGCGGTTGCAAGACAAATTATTTCACCAGCCAATAATTCGCCCATTATTGGAATCTTCCAAGACTCATTGTTGGGAGCATTTCGATTTACCCGTGAAAATACCGACTTCGATACCCGTACAGCCATGAATTTATTAATGGCTTACGATAAAATTAATACAAAGCTTTTCAAAAATACTAATAAAAGAATCAATAGTTTCCAGCTCCTAACAGAAATTATGCCACCATTATCAGCGCATTTCCATAATGGACAGTATGATGAAACGGAAGATAAAAAAGTTTCAAATAATATTATTGAAATTATGAATGGTAAATACGTAAGGGGTCAACTAGACAAAAAAGCTTTGGGAGCAGGTTCAAAAGGTTTATTGCATAGTATATTCAATGATTTCAATTATAGAGAGTGTGGCGATTTTATAGATAATTTACAAAATTTAATCACTGAGTATATGAAATTAAGCGCATATAGTGTGGGTATTAGCGATTTAATAGCCGATGCTATAACAAATCAGAAAATATCTGATGCGATGGTTAAAAAGAAACAAGAAGTTAAAAATCTGATTGATCAAACACATTTGGGTACATTTGAAAATAATACAGGGAAAACCAATGAAATTGAGTTTGAATCAAAGGTAAATTCAATCTTGCAAAAAGCGGCAGACGAAGCAGGTAAAATTGGAAGAAAAAGTTTAGCTGCTGATAATCGTTTTGTCATTATGGTAAATAGTGGTAGTAAAGGTAAATCCTTAAATATTGCTCAGATGATTTCGTGTTTAGGACAACAGAACGTAGATGGTAAAAGAATTCCTTATGGTTTCCAGGATAGAACTTTGCCACACTATACAAAATATAATGACTCGCCAGAAGCACGGGGATTCGTCGAATCCTCATTCATTCAAGGTTTAACTCCTACGGAACTTTATTTCCATGCTATGGGTGGTAGAACTGGCTTAATTGATACTGCTGTTAAAACCAGTACTACTGGTTATATCCAGAGAAGACTCATTAAAGGATTGGAAGATTTGCGTGTTGCTTATGATATGACGGTTAGAAATAATAAAAATAAAATTATCCAATTTGCTTATGGCGATGATAATATTGACCCTACTAAAGTGGAAATGCAAAATCTTCCATTGCCTACAGCAACGCGCGAAGATATTTATGCGCATTTTCAAATGCCATTGGATGATTCAAGTGATGCTATTATTACAACAAATTATACCAAAGCTGCTATCAAACGAATTAAAAAACAGAAGACCCAATTAATTAAAAAAACGAATGAAATGATAACTTTTATGATTGAAGCACGAGAAGAAGTGGTGAAAAATGTATTTAAATTCTTGGATGAAACACAAATAAATATTCCTGTACATTTCCGTCGCATTATTAATAATATTCATAATCAGCTAAGTATCCAATCCAATTCATTGGTTAACATAACGCCCATAGAGTTATATGAGATGCTAGATGAAGCTTTTAATAAACTATCCAGAAATTACTATGCGGCGCCCACGGAATTATTTAAATTTGCCTATTATTATTATCTTTCGCCCAAAACTTTGTTAACAGTAAAGCGTTTCAACAGAAAAGCTATCATAATTTTATTAGAGACTATTATTACAAATTATCAAAAAGCCATTGTTCATCCAGGAGAAATGGTGGGTATGATAGCTGCGCAGAGTATTGGTGAGCCAACCACCCAAATGACGTTAAATACATTTCACTTTGCTGGTGTAGCTAGTAAATCAAATGCTACGCGTGGTGTACCCAGAGTTGAAGAAATTTTATCTCTTTCTGAAAATCCTAAAAAACCATCCGTTACTATTCATCTTAAAGAAAATGAGCGAGATAACATCGAAAAAGCACAGGAACTCAAATATACATTAGAATATACCAGTTTGCGAGATGTTGTTGATTCTGTAAGTATTTGTTTTGACCCAGATGATATGGCTACTTTAATAGCTGATGATAAAGTATTGTTGGCTGAATATAATGCCTTTCAGAATTTGGTAGAAGAATGTCAAGAAAACGATTTTGATGATACTGAATCAGATGCGAAATCTAAATGGATTATTCGAATGGAACTAAATAAAGAAGCAATGTTAGACAAACATATTTCAATGGACGATATTCATTTTGCAGTGTCTAATAGTTATACTGCTGACATTAACTGTGTATATGCGGATATGAACTCTGATAATCTTATATTTAGAATTCGACTTACAGAGGGCAATTGTGCCAGTAAGAAAAAATCTTTGGACCAATCTGATGAAATTTATAAATTAAAGAATTTTCAAAACAATTTGCTCAATAATATTATTTTAAGGGGTATTAAACATATACCCAAAGTTCTTTTGAGAAAAGTTGTAAACGAAGTTATTACGGATGATGCTAATTATGTTCAAAAAGACGGATGGGTACTTGATACGGTTGGAACCAATTTGCGCGATGTTCTCACTCTATCATCTATTAATAGTAATAAAACTACAAGTAATGATATTCAAGAAACTTATAGAACATTGGGTCTTGAAGCTGCCAGGCAATCAATATTCAATGAACTTTCAGAAGCGATGGACCACGCAGGTGTTTATATTAATTACCATCACTTATCCATTTTGTGTGACCGAATGGCAGCAACTTGTAAAATGGTTTCCATCTTCAGACACGGCATTAACAATGATAATATTGGACCTATTGCAAAAGCTTCTTTTGAGGAGACACCAGAAATGTTCCTGAGAGCTGCTCGTCACGCTGAGTTAGACCCAATGACTGGGGTATCAGCTAATATTATGTGTGGACAAGAGGGTTACTTTGGTACAGGATGTTTCCAAGTAATGTTAGATATAAATAAGATGAAAGGTAATAAACTCTTAGAGAAGGATATTGATATACAAGCATTAATGTCGGCGGAAAATACAAATAACCCTTGCTCCTTGCAAAATATTCAAATTAGTAATACCGCAGAATTCATTGGGGGAAAAGATACCGGTGGTGTTGACGATGAATATGATCCTGGCTTTTAAATAAAATATAAATTATTATTAATGGCTATACTAACTTATATTTTACGACATGTGATTGAAAATAGTAAATATCCTATTTTTAATGTTTGTCCCATGTATTTCTTTTCAGATATCCCTAATAAATTTAAAAATATCCAAAAAGAAATAATAGAAAATGATTTTTTTGAAGAAAAACAAAAAAAAGTTTATTTGGAATTGTTCTCAAAAGCACAAAAACACTATTATTCTTTTTCAAAATTAGCAAAGATTTGGAAAACCAATAAATACTCATACTACAACAATGATGTAGACTTATGTTTAAAACCTTTATCATCATATCCAGAATCACAAAAAGTAACATTAATACATTTAAAAAAAAAATACATATTTCGATTAACCGATTTTATGAATATTTGGTTGAGGAGTTTGACAAAAAACAAAGGGTTTTCTCCTAATCCTCGTTATCCTATTAATCCATATATTAATAGACCCTTTAGGAAACATCATTTATATACTGTATATTTCAAATTAATAGATTCAACTTTTATGATTCCTCCGCTTATTCAAAGTTTTTATAAAATGCATTTTAATATTACCAAATTTGAATTAGTACATTATCCGATATTAAAAGACCACGCGATTAATAATTATATGCAAGATGAAGAAGATATAACACTGTTCTTAGACATAATCCATATGATAGAAACCTTTAAAATAGAGTTAGATTTCGCTTATATTGATCCCAGGATGCCCAATATTCAAGTAAATGAAATTGTAAATGTTATGAAACCATATTTAAAAGATTTTTTTCTAGGATCCTTATCTTGTAATCCATTAACCAGGGAATTAGCGCGAACTTCTTCTTTGAATGGTTTAAGATGTTTTTTTAATAGATTTCCTTTATATGGCACATTACAATATCACGGTGTGTCTCGTAGAGATCTTTCTGTAGTTGAATATGACGTCGAAGACGATGAAGATGACATTGAATATGCTGCTGAAGAGGAGGATAATATAGTAATGTCAGATGATAGTTTATAGGATTTCTCGAAACACTTATTAAAGAAATATACCGTAAAGAGATATACTTATAAAACCATATTCTTTATAACATATTACTGTTTATAAATAGGATAGTCTTCCCAATTAGCACCATCGATAACTCTTTCAATATAACCTCTACTATAATGATTTTCTGGTAGAGTAATTTGTCCACATTCATTTTTTGAATATTCACCTGGTTTCAATATTCTTCTATAAATTATATCATTAACTTTATCCATGTAAAATACTTTTATCTCGTCTCTATTTATTTTGATATTTTCACGTATTGCTCCTGTCAAATTATCACATCCATGACTCATTTTATATAAAGATTATAATATTAGATCTTTATGTAATTATTTGAGAACACCTAGTGTGTCATATCTGTTTGGTCTGTAGAACCCGACCCCCCAGTGCCTCCTCGTTTTTTCCTGCTGCCGCTGCCCAT
>Ga0233411_10000108_pt1 | contig 28783 bp, 24 predicted proteins | sample Na_anoxic_2_MG_FD_179799 | JGI IMG/M metagenome (GOLD analysis project Ga0233411, IMG submission 179799) | Seawater microbial communities from Saanich Inlet, British Columbia, Canada - Na_anoxic_2_MG | ecosystem: Environmental > Aquatic > Marine > Inlet | place: Canada: British Columbia...
AGTGAAGAAATCGAGTCAAGGGTTCTGAGATTTAGACTTTCCCTCTCCAGCTTTGAACACTGGAGTCAGAACTTCGAAAGCCCGTCTAAAAACAGGTTTTCATAGGAATGAGGCTCCCCAACTCACGTTGGGGGGAGAGAGTCTAAAAAACTTAACAAGAAGTAAATGGTCACTAAAAAAGAAGAAAAGGGTTGTATATCAATTCTAATCCTCATAGCAGGAGCAGCTGGATTTTACGGAGATGATAAAAGTATAGTTGGATTGTTCTTCTTTTGTTTAGGAGTAGTAATGTTGTACGATACTTTAAAATAAAAAATATGCCAAAATCAACACTAGAGACACCGTTAAATAGTAAAACCAAGAGTGGACATGTTCTTACTGATAAAGAAGAGCTCTTTTGTAATGTATACGTAGAAACATTCGATAAAATAAAAGCAGTATTAGCAGCTTATAACGTAGATCAAGATAAACCAGGATGGAATCAAACAGCTAGAGTTATAGCTCACGACAACCTAACAAAGGTTTACATTAACGAGAGAATAAGGGAATTACTCGATAAACATCACTTAAATGACGAAGAAGTAGATTTAGAATTAGCTCATATAATTAGACAAAATGCAGAATACAATCCAAAGAGAGCTGCAATAAACGAATATAATAAAATAAAAGGAAGACATGCTGCAGAAAAACATGAACACAAGTTTAAAGGAGCTAGTGATGAAGAACTTAGAGAACGTGCCTCGGAACTCATTACAGGAGTTATTGGAGATACAAGCGGAACTGGAAAGAAGAAGTAATGAGAACCTAGCAGAAACTTTTGTTCCTAATAGCAAAGGAGAAGAATTCATTAAGATGGTAGGGAATAACGAATCCTTCATCAATATGTTTTGTGCTGCTAATGGAGTAGGGAAGTCAGCAACTTGTGCAATGATAACAAGAGCAATCTGTTTCGGACCAGTAGATCACGATACTACTAGAAGTAGATGGAAAGAAGAATGGGGAGAAGCACCTGATTCTTTTTTTGATTATCCTCTGTATAAAGATTTCCCTTATTTGAAGAAAGGGAGAATTATATCTGATCCCACAACGATTAAAGAGAAGATTGTTCCAGAATTAAAGCTATGGTTCCCAGCAAATAGATTCGACATTCATTACGATACAAGGAAGGAAGGGAAGCAATTCGAAGCTAAGTGGATGACTGATACAGGATTTGAATTTGATTTAATGACAACAGAACAGAATGCTAAAGAGTTTGAATCAACAGATCTAGGATTCCTTTATTTTGACGAGCCAGCTCCAAATGATATATATCTAGCCTCAATAGCTCGTTGTAGAAGAGGAGCGATAGTCTATTGGGGATTTACTCCATTGAAGTATTCAGCGTGGATTAAAGATGATCTTTACGATAAAAGAGACGGGAAGACGATTGATTATGTCACAGCAGATGTATGGGAGAACTGTGAAGAGAGAGAAGGAACTAGGGGAATTCTTAAGGAAATAGATATCGATAGAATGATCTCCCAATATCCAGAAGTAGAGTTTGAAGCTCGTGTGAATGGAAAGTTCGGACATTTACTTGGATTAGTTCACAAGAAGTTCGAACCAAAGATTCATGTAATAGAGCCATTTGATATAGATGAGAACGATTTCTGTGTGGCAATGGCATTAGATACTCATTCTAGGGTTCCTGATGCACTCCTCTGGATGGCAATTGATGAAAAGGGACGTAAGTACATCATTGATGAATTGATGTTTACAGGGACAGATAAGGAAGTTGCAGCCAAGATTATGAAGAAAGAAGAGGATGGACATATGAGAATAATAGATAGATTGATAGATCCATCAGCATTTAACGATGACAAGAGAACGAACGAAAAATCATATGCAGATCGATTAGAAGGGCATGGATTACGATTTAAGCGAGGTAGTAAGAAGTTGCATGAATGTATTAGAAGGACAGATTCAGCTCTTAAATACGAATTAAAAGAGGGCAAACTTGTAGTAGAACCAGAGTTTTACATATTCTCTAATTGTCAGGGACTAATTAAAGAGTTATTACACTATGTATGGGACGAATACCAAGGGAAGAGCAAGGATAAGAAAGATCCTAATCCTAATCCAGTAGACAAGGATGATCACTTAATAGAGGATTTACATAGATTATTGATGGAAGATTACTATTTCAGACCAAGAGGAAAGCAGAGATCAGTTAGATCTATCAGGAATAAAACCTTAAACCTACGTACACCTAAATGCTAAAACCAGTAAACTTAAAGATACAGAAGTTAGTAGAGTACATGGAAGATAATCCATACTGTACGATAACTATTGTTATTCAGAATGGAGAGCCAGTATTCATAGAACGTATAACTGAGAGGATTAAGCTGTAACTTATGTTTACTTAAATGGTAAAATAAGTTAAAATAAAGGTAGTAATTATCTCGAAAAGGGAAAAACCCACGGAGAGTAACCGTGATTTCCCTATGATAGATAATAATGAAATACAGAAAAGGTGGCAATTTGCCTGGGAAGCTAAACAAGATGAGCTATCTCGTATAGAGAAGGCTTCTTGGTGGCTTTATGAATTTGAACGACACCTTGAAAGAGGTGAAGAAGGACACGCAGCATACAGATTCCCTGAAACAATGGGGTATCTTTTGCGTAGATATAACAACTTCCTTAGTGTTATTCCAGAAGCTAGAGCAACAATGAACGGAGATGAAGGATTAACGATGCAGTCTACGCTGGATCATTTTCAACGTGTAGCTAATATGACTCGTACACGAATGCAAGCTCTATGGCATACAGCTGGATATGGTAATTCAGCAATATGTGTAGTTCCTAATAGATACACTCAATACGATAGGAAGAAAGATAAATGGTACACAAAATATAGAGGAGTAGCTTCTGAGCATGTAGATTGGAGACATTTGTTTCCAGCTCCAGGGTTCCAGAACTTACACGATCATACTGGATTGAATCAATGTCCGTGGGTATTTAGAAAGAAAATCTTCCAAATAGATACATTTAGACGAATATACAGTGATCCTAAGTATAAGAACGTAGATCAAGTAAGTCCTACTACATGGGGAGATACTAATGTTTGGTATGACGATAAGTTCAAGAAGAAGCATGAAACAGAAGAGCTTACTTCACAGAAAGAATTCGTAACCGTATTAGAATACTATGATGTTGAAAACGATATATACTCAATCAACGCCTCTGGAGGAATTGAAATCTACAACTCACCAGATGGTATTGAGCTATCACATAAAGAGTTTCCATTTCATCAGTACAGGAATATCCAAAGAGGAGACACTATCAACGGAATGGGTGAGATAGAGCTTAATCTTCCATATAATCTGTTTAGAGAGAAGATAATGAACCTAGCAATAGATGACGCAATGCTACAAGTTCAGCCAGCATTAGTAGTAGATGGGGATATTAACTTCAATCCTGAAGAGCATGAACTACAATCTGGAGCTATATTTGATGTAAGAGGACCAGTAAACGGTAAACTACAGGATCATATTATGCCATTAAGACCAGGAGGAGGTATTACACAAGGAGTAATGTCAATGATTCAGATGGTTGAGAACTCAAGAATAGCTGTTACTTCAGACGATACAACAGCTCTTTATTCAAATCCTAATCAATTAGCTACTCAAACATTGGCTAAAATGCAGACACTTAATAAGAGTATTGACGCTTCTACTAAGCAGAATATCTACGATGCTGAATTCTATATGACTAGACAGACATTATCTTACATAAAGAATGAGCTATCAGAACCTATTAGAGAAGATAAGAAGATCGTTTACCCACTTGTTAAGGTGAAAGGATACAAAGCTGTGCAGAATAAACCTGATTCAGGAGTTAAGTTCGTAAAACAGCAAGGAGCGATTGATAAATTCAATCTTAATAAAAAGATTACAAATACATTCGATATAGATGAAATAGAGATCATCTCAGCTCAGAAAGATGAAGAATTGAAGAGAGATCAGACTGAGAAGCTAATGATGCTCCTACAGACAACTATGAGCACCCTAAGTAACTTAGCTCAGACTAATCCTAGTTTGATACAAGAGATATTCGGAACAATGGACTTCTCAGAACTAATGAAATATATGGCTAAGAACCTTGGATTAGGTGATGAGTTACAGGATATCTTCCCAGTAATAGAGAAGACTGGAGTAGAACTTGATGAGATCGATGCAGAGCATGACTTAGTTGCAGCAGGTATCGTTCCAACTATTAAGCAGGGTGAAGATAGTGAATCCCATTACGGAGAGCACGTATTGTTTATGGGATCTAAAGTATTCAAGGATCTAGGTAAACAAGCTAAAGAAGCTCTTAATAAGCATTTAGAGATGACAGTTAAAAATATAATTAACCAAAAGGTCTATGTTGACAGAAAAACTGCACAAACCACCGATGGAGAGGAAGGAATGGGCACGACTCAAGAAGTATCTACCAGACGAAGCAATCCGAGCACTGGAGGTATGGTGGGTAACTCGTTTGGAGGAGATAAACCAGAAGCTAATCAAATCACTGGAGACACATTGGCTCCACAAAATATACCGCAAACTGCTAGGCCAGGAGAGCAACCTAACCCTGTTGGCTGAGAAAAAGCTCTGTCAGAGATTCATATCTGATTTAAAGTCAGTAATCACTGCAAGAGCTAACGAAAGAAAGAGGACCTTTAAAATCAAGGAAGAGATGGCGGAATACAAACGTCGTCGAATATCACAAACTATGTAGCTTAGGTGCAGTTCACGCTAATGGATTGCCCTGAGCCACATAGGTTCATATATTTTTTAACATCTATACAATGGATGAAACATCTTCAACCGACGACATTCAGGTCGAGGTAACGAAGGACACCGTCGAGCCAGTGCAAACTGAGCAAACAGGTGGAGCGGAAGACACCGCTATTAAAAACGATGCGCCTACACCAGAGGCAAAAGCCGAGGAAGGTAAGGGTGGTAATGTTGGAGCCGTAATTGAGAAACTTGGTAATGACAAGAAAGCTGCATACGAGGATCTAATGGATCTAGCAATGGAAAGTGAAGTAGCTAGAGACAAGATCAAAGCTAAAATACAATCTGATCCTTCAATGGAGAAGTATGTAAAAAGCAAGTTCGGAACGCAGTACGATCAAATCATGTCTGATAAGCCAGTAACGAAGACAGAAGGACTTGATTTGGAAAAGATCAGGGAAGAAGAGCGTATTAAAGCTCGAGCAGAACTGATTGAAAAACAGATTGTAACTAACCGAGATAAGTATCTCGACCAGAAAGCTGTAGAGTTTGGGTTTAATGCAGATGAGACGGAGAAGTTTAAAAAGACTTTCGATGTCCTATCTGGAGTAGAAGCTGATGAAGACGCAGCTGCAAGATCAGCAGCAAGAGTCGTCAACGATGAAAAGGTATCAGCTAAACCAATCTCGCATAATACAGCTGGAGGAGGAGAAGCACCAGCCCCAGTAGATTCCAAGATAGTCAAGGTATCAGCTGGTTTAGCAGAGTTTGCAAAGTCCAGAGGTATAGAGTTGAAGGAATTCGCTCGAGAGATCGCAACGATCCAAGAGCGTTCAAGCGTCGATAATAAAGGAGTAAGTGTATTATCACTTCCACCTTTAAAAGACGTGAAGCCAGAATAATTCTTTAACCAAAGTAAAACATGGCAGATTTTAGATTCCGAGGCACTCTCAATGGAGAAGATGCTGTAGGAGTAGTAAAAGATGTTGTAGCAGGAACAGCTGCTTCTATTGCTATTGGTGATCTAGTAATCCCTGATGATGTTAATCCAGGGTATGTACGATTGATTGCTAATGCAGAAGTTATAGCTGCTGCTTATCGTGTTTACATCGCACTAAGTGCTTCAGATGAAACAGCTGGTGTAGATGGAACGGTAAAACTTCAATACGCTCCAAACATGATACTAGAAGGGACTGCGACAACTCCAGCCAACCTAGTACAAGCAGTAATTGATACTCTAGTTACAGTAGATGTAAATACAGGAGTAATTACTGTAGATGAAAATGACACTGCAAACGGATTCCTAAGGATTAAACGTCCTCAGGGTGGTGCAGGCAACTTCGAAACTACATCAGGTGTAATGGAAGTTATCGCAAATCCAACTAACTAATTTATTAACGATTATAGACTATGAGTTTTACAAGTCTTAAACCAAGTGAGGTTGACTTGCTCGTAAAGAAAGAGTTTCTTTCTGGATACGAGTCATATACCCCACATGGTCAAATGATCTTCAACATCGACACTCCAGATCGTCTCAATGAGAAAGAGTCTGTAGTAACGACTGATGGAGACATTCCACAAGTTGCAGAAGGAGCTGATTATCCAGAAGCTCAGATCCGTGAACTTGGAACACAAACATTCACATCTCTTGAATACAAGAAGAAGTTTGGAATCACAGAACTAATGATGGATTTCTCAAACTACGGTTCTACAATGAAAGAAATGAGGATGGCTGGATACAGAGCTAGATACAAACAAGATCTGTTGATGGAACAAACTCTTTCAGGAGGGTTCGCTACAACAACAACTTGGGACGGTGAGTATCTATTCTCTGCTTCTCACGAAGTATCAGATACAGGAGTAACACAATCAAACCTGATTACAGGTGCGATGACAAAAGACAAGCTTAACGAGATGTATATCGCTCTTAAGCAAATGAAGGCACATGATGGACTAAAGATGCCTTTACAAACAGCTTATCTAGTAGTGCCAACTGCACTTAAGATGACTGCTTGGGAACTAATCAGTTCTCCAGACGATCCAACAACAGCTGATCGTTCAAAGAACTTCATCAATAGCTTGAACATCAAGATTATTGAATGGCCACTACTTGATGATAGTTCAACATCTGCATACTTCATGTGTTCAGAGAAGATGTTCCACACTCTTACTGCTTACCAGAAAGCACAACCAAGCATGAGAATGTACATCGACGAAGACACAGGAAATATGTACGAGAAAGTTAGATTCGTTCAGACACAAGGAGCGACTGACTACTTTGGAACTGTAGGATCTACAGGTCTATAAAGACCTCTGGTGGGGCTGCTTGACCTCTAGTGAGGGCTAGAGAGGAAAGCTACGGCTGATATAAACAGCTCCATCTTTATATCCCTTAACAATTTAAAACATGGGAGATACACATTTTTCAGGACCACTTTATGTGGCAGGTGAGGAAATCGTTAATGAAAATGGTGAGGTAGTTGCTGATATTGAATTTGATGCCAGTGGTGGTATTACAGACAGTAATGGCAATGAATTACTAGACTTTACGGTAACGACAGCAGCTATAAACAATATTGATATTGGGAATGCAGCTATAGGGGATAGTCCAGCTATTACAGCAATAGGTGACGACACTAATATTGGTATTAACCTTACTCCTAAAGGGAGCGAAGGTGTCCATGTAAATGCAGGTCCTCAGTCTGGTCTTGAGGTTTACGTAGAAGACGACGGTGCATCTGGAGGAGGGATAGTAATGAATCTTGATTCAGCTTCTCCAGCAGCGGATGATAACCTAGGGAACATTGTATTCGTAGGTAATGATGATGGTGGTAACGAAACTCAGTATGCAGTAATACAAGGATTTATTGCAGACCCTACTGATGGTAGTGAAGAAGGAGCATTGGTCTATAACGTAATGAACGGTAGCGGAGCTTTGGAAGAAGTTTGCTCTATTGAAAGTAACGGAGTAGGTCTAGCGAAGATTCTTTATCTTTCTACAGAAGTATTAGCAGCAACCTCAGAAGGAGTTGCGGCTTCTATTGCTACAATAGTTTCTAAAATTACTACCAACGGAGATACAGATGAAGATGCAGTTACTCTTGCAGACGGTGATGAAGATGGACAAATTAAAAAGTTTATCGTTTCAGTCGTAGGCAATGCAGCTGATTCAGTAAAGATTACTCCAGCTAAGATGATTGGTGGAACTCAGATTACATTCGCAGCTAATCCTTTGGGAAAAGGTTGTGAAATGATTTGGGATGAAGCAGCTGATGGTTGGGTAGTTTGCGCTAACAACGGAGGAACAATAGCTTAATCTTTTTTTTAGGGAGAGAGGGGGTGATAAAAATCGCTCTCCTCATAAAGAGATTATAGAAATCATTTAATTAAAAACAATATGACATTACTTAACACAGGACAACAACTAGAGGTCAGTGAGCAGAGAAGGCTTCCAGTTGATAACGTAGGAACAGATGCCATTACACCCGTAACAGGCGAAACTGTTCAACTATATTTCTATAATTCAGGAGTTTATACAATTGATGCAGGACAAGCTGCTGGAGTTGTAGTAGTAGGTAAACTAGCTTATAGGAATGTAAAGAACGCCCTAGGAGACGTTACAGGAACTTATAATGATACTTCTCTATCTTTTACTTCTACGGCTCTTACAACTGAGGTAAAGTTCCCTAACATCATAGCGGAGCGTAACGATAGATTAACAGGAACGGTTAAAGCAGCGGCAATTACTGAAGGATTCGCCAATGGTGAATACTGTGTGGATTATAGAACAGGAGCGATTTACGGTGTAAAAGCTGATGCTTCAGTCACTTTAACTTCTACTGCTTATAAGGTTGAGACAAATACATCAGGATCAGGTGGTGGTGGAATCGCTTCAGACGTAAATGTAGCTAAAGTGGGGGGAACAGCGGTTACATTGGGACAAAAGGCTATGGCGGCTTCTATTCCAGTTGTTTTGCCATCTGACCAAACAGTGGGAGGAGCTGATGTAGACGATTCTGCGTTCACAGCTGGAACAGACCAAGGGCAAGTTGTTATGGGATTCTATGATACTACTGATGATGAAGTAGATGATGGAGACAAAGGAGCACTTAAAATGACAGCTAAGCGTAGACTTGAGACTAGAAGTGAAGCTTATGATAGTTCTACACAGTCAGATAGAACAGCAGAGGTTAATCCTCTAAACCAACAGTACGTTAGTGAGACCCTAATAGATGAGACAAACATTACTGCAAACACAACTACATACGCTTATATAGATATGGCAGGTGTTAAGTATGTTGGTATACAGGGAGAGACAAGTGGAGCTGCACCAACCGATGTATTGACTGTTACCTTTGAGGCTTCTGTTCAAGATGATGGTACTGCCGCAGCAAGTTGTGACTACCAAGACGTTACTAACGCTTTGACTGGTTCAGCTAGCTTTGTAGATACAGACTTCATTGGAATTCTTGATACAGTTCTTCCAGTTAAATACTTGAGGGTTAAGTACGTTACATCGGCTGGGGGAGGAAACGATGCTGACCTTACAGTTTATACAAAAAAGCTATATTGATGCTAATATATAAGTAATTATGACAAAAAAGAAATGTACAAAATGCGGAGATGATAAAGCTTTGGACCAATTCTATTCTTATAAAAGTGGACCTAGGGCTGGGAGTTTATATGGAGAATGCAAGGATTGCCACTTTGTACGTACGGAAAAATGGAGAAAGAATAACAGGAATAAGAGTTGTCAATATACAAAAGCGCATAGGGATAAATTAAAAGAAAAGATGTCTAAGGAAGAATGGTCAGAATTCCACAGAGAAGTTAATTTAATGCAGAAGTTTGGATTAACATTAGAGGATTACGATTTAATGCTAGAAGAACAGAATGGGGTATGTGCTATATGTGGAGAAGAGGAAACATCTATCAGGCTAGGTAAGACGAAATTATTAGCAGTAGACCATGACCACGAGACGGGCGAAGTAAGAGGTTTATTGTGTGCTAGGTGTAACATGGCAATAGGACTTCTGAATGAAGATATAGATATATTAAAGAGTGCGATAAAATATATCACAAAAAAACTTTACTAAAAATATATGACTATCACTCAATCATCAAACAATCTGCTTAAGCTCATAACAGGGGCTGAACAGGACAACTGTGCTGCTGAAATGATAGCTCGTGGTAACGGATATCACATTGATAAAGAGCTTACAGTCGGAGGAACAGGGGCAATCTCTGCTAATGTTCTACAGGTAGAAGGAACAGTTGTTATCACTGACCAGTGGGCAATCATTACTAGAGTTGGGACATTAACCAATTGTACTAATATGTATGCCACTCTGTACGATGGGACCAACACTGTTAACTTATCGGCTGATGGAGCGGTATTGAGCGGAATGCCAGTTGGAACATTTTTTACAAAAGACCAAGTATACACTCAACCATATACAGTAAATGATGCTAGTCAGTGTAGAATGTCAGAGGTAACAGATAGTAAAAAGGCTGGAAGACCATTCATAATCACGCAGAAGGATGGAGCGGATACCTTTATTCAGCTGAACCTTACTACAACTGATAACCCTATAGACTTTGATGTAAAGATACACTTTGAGTATTATCCAATAAATGGGTCAACATTAACATTTTTATAATTAACAAAAACACATGGAAAATTTAGACACTGTCTTTGAAGGCAAGGAGCTAGAAGACCTAGTTGTAGTGGCTCCAGCTAAGGAGTTAAATCTATTAGAACCTACACTGGAAGAGAAAGAAGCTATACTTGCAGGCTTGGTTGCAGGTAAGTCTTACAAAGAAATACGTAAGACAGTTAGGAGAGTAGAAATGGATGGAGAGAAGCAAGTTTCTGCTAAAGGATTCTCTTACGGTCAAATCAAAGAGATTGACATGGCTAGGCTAGCTAAGATAGCAGAACTTACTGCTCCTGAAGTAGTTGAATAAGTAGAAGTAACTAAATAATAATTATGTTAAAAGGAGTAGAGACCAAAACTTGTTCTATCTGTAAGGAGGCTAAAGAAGCTCCTAGCTTTGGTGTGAAAGGGCTTTGGTGTAAAGAGTGCAAATCTTTGAATGACAAGAAGTACTACCAGGCGAATAAAGATAAAATTAAGGCACAGACTTCTGCTTATTACAATGAGAATAGGGAGCAGATAACTGCTAAATGGCGTACAGATGAACACAAGCAGAAGCTACAAGAGCGTAGGCATGCTAGCGGAGTACTGGAACAGGGAACACCTGAGTTCAAAGAGATGATTAAGGCTCGCCCTCAAAACAATATGACAGGAGAAAAGAATCCAAGGTGGGCTGGTGATGATTACAAGGGGCGAAGGAACTCTCTGTACAGAAAACTTGTGGGAAAAGTCTTGGGACGAGACCTGGAGGCTTCTGAGGATGTTCACCACAAAGACGGAGACTTTACAAATAACAACATTGATAATCTCGAGGTAATGAGTAGAGCGGAACATATGAGGATTCACGCTATAGAGCACGTAAAGCAAGCGGTAAGAGACGAGAAGGGTAGGTTCGTATCATTTAACCAATTACAATATGGGGCTTAAATATGCTTCCAGACCATCAGAGGACGTAGTGTTTAGAGAGAACTTCATCAACGATGATTATGTTACTGATAATGGTGGAGTTGCAACAGGCTCACCTACTATCAGCAATGGGGTAACCATGAACGGTTCTAGTCAGCTAGTGAGTTATGGTGACATAGCTAATCTAGGTGCTGACAACTTTTCTTTTAACTTCAAGGTTAGTTTTACATCAGCAGACACACAGAATTATATTTTCTCTAAATGGGGGGACGCAAATAATAGGTGGTATATAAGAAGGGACGTTAATGGATCGATATTTATGTTTTGTTTGGTAGGTGGAGTGATTAAGATTTCTGGTGTTTCTGCTACAGGGGTTATCTCTGCGGCGAATACCGAATATGACATTACTATCTCAGGAGACTGGAGTGATACTTTACGGTTCTATGTAGATGGAGCAGCTTCAGTCGGCTTGGTAACAACCTTTGTCAATGCCGACATCACTAATACTGGACCTTTTGAAATAGGAAGAGCAAATGCTGCTTACGGTGCATTTACAATGAAGGATTTGACTATTCGTAACAGGGCAATAACAGAAGAAGAGGCTGTAGATGTTTATGAGAACGACACATTTACAAGTATGGATGCAGGAAAGATGGAGATGTTCCTTAATGCCAGAAGTCATTTTGACGATGGTTCTGATGAGGTGACAGAGAATATCGGGACTGCTGGGAATGTTTATTGGGGAGATGGCGCAGGAAGCGCAGAGCCAGATTTACTAGAGCATAACGGGGTAGATTTTACTTCAGGAGCTGTTTACTTAAAGAAGCCAGCCCCTGTAATAGTTGCCGCTACTACTGAAACAATTTCAGTGGGAGGGCTTATGCGCCTTGATTCGCTGGGGACACAGTGCATAATGGAAAGTGACAACAACTGGTTATTAACTGTTCTTGCTGGAAATGGGATAGGGCTTGAGCTTAATGATGGTGGTGGGGCTTACCACAACTACAGGTTTTCAAATACATTCCCACAAGTAGGGCAATGGGCGCACGTAGTGGGTGTTTATGATGGTTCCGAAGCATCGACTGGGTTCAAGATATACTTTAATGGAGTAGAGCAGCCATATGGATTGGCGAGTTGGCACGGAGGGCTTACCCATAATGCCACAAGTACAGCGGTGGGGATTCGTGCTACTAATTATACATCGACTCCTTTAGATGGGGCAATGAAGTTTCCGTTCGCAGTTAAACAAGCACTCACTCCTACACAGATAAAGGAATTATCAAATAAAGCATTCGCTAACTTAAACATATGATAAGAGATAAATACAAGGCAAACGAAGTAATCTCTTATGATTTTCGTAAGGGTTCACTTGCAGACCAAACTAGTACAAATGATATTACGAGTGTAACTGATTCTTATTTTGAGAAGTCACCTGCTCGTAGTCTTTTCTGTAATGGTTCTAGTTCTCTTTCTGCATCTAATGCAAATGTAGGGCTTACTGGGAATCAATCAATGACTGTTACAGCTTTGATTGTAAATAAGAATAATGGTAACGGAAACAATAAAAGAATTTTCAGACTAGGAAATACGTCTGCTAATGCTTTCTTTTCTGGGACTGTTAATGATGATGGCACTGTTTTATTGGATAACTGGGGTGGAAATTTAGCCACTACTGATGCATTGGAAAACGGTAAGATTTACCATCTAACTTTCAAGTATGATGGAACTAATAGATATATTTATATCAATGGTTCTTTGTCTAATTCAGGAGCTTATTCAGCTTTGTCATTAACAGATGCAAAGATATATCTTGGCTCAAAAAGTGCTGGTAGTGATGCTTGGAAAGGGAATATCCAAGTTATAACTGTTTACAATACGGCTATTTCAGATGAAGATATTGCAAAGATTGCCGAAGAAGAATTAACAAGTAAACCTTACAACATAGTAGACTACAAGAGTAATGGTAATTATAGAAACTTCTTACCTGACGGAGATTGCGAAGAGGCTGGAGTAGGTAGATGGGAGGCTAGAAACAGTGCGACTATTACAAAGGTAACTGGTGGAGTTGCAGGACAGGCACTAAGAGTTGCTTATAACGGTTCTAATAGTCCTGGAGCAATGCAAGCTGTGTTCCAGGTTGGAAAAACATATAGACTTAGAGGATATGCAAAAGGAGACGGAGTGTTTGACCCTAAGATTTATACTGGAGCTGGAGCAGCCATTAAAACTAACTTTGGAACAATCACAGACTGGACATACTTTGACATAATCTGGACTGCTGACAACACAAAAGCTGCTTGGTCTTCTAGCGCAACCAGTGCTGGTTACGCAGAATGGGATGAGCTAGAGATATTCGAATGTGAATTAGACGGTACGCCAAAATATACTGAAGCTTATATAGCAGATGGTAAAGGATGGAACGAGACCATAGCCCCAATAGCTGCTGATGGATACGTGACTAATACTGGATGGTATAGAGAACTTGGAAATATCGACGTAAATGCATATGATGGTTTCAACAAAGACTTTACATGTAATGCTGGGCCAATGGCATTAGTATTACCAAGTTATCAGGCATATGGAACATGGGAGTTTGATTTCTATAAAGGAGCTGAGGGGAATTCTAGCCGTGTAGGATTTATAGCGGAGATTCCTGGAGATTATGCAACAGCAGGACAGAATGGATATTATTTTACATTAACATCAGTAGAGTCTGTTCGTTTAATTCTCTCAACTAATGGTTCAGCTAGTATTTTATCTGAGAGTTCTACTGGTTATTTAAGCAACAATACTTGGTATAAGATTAAGATAACTAGAGATAGGAGCAATAAGTTCACTATGTATTATTCAACAGATGATGGAAAGAATTATACTTTGATAGATGCTAGTGTTACTGGCTCTAATCCAGTTACTAACTCAGTACACACAGAATGTAAGATGGTTTCAACCTACATGACTACATCTGATAAGTTAAGAAACTTTAAATTTATTCCTTACATACAATAACTATGTCTGAAACTCTAAAGAAGCACGCTCTTAAAATCCAGGTTGGGACTATAGCAACTGTTGCTATCTTTATAATTTCAATGACTGTGTGGGTAATGGATGAGAGGGCTGAAATCTATACACACCTTGCTACAGCGGAGAATCAGTATGAACATTGCACTAAATGGTACAACGGTCTCGAGGCTAGGATGGGGGTTGTTGAATCTTCAGACCAACAGCAAGACATTACTCAGGCAAGAATTGAAACACAGTTAGCTCAAATCTTTACAATTCTAGAAGAAATTAAAACTAAACTATAATTATATGTCTACATTCGACACTTATGACAACTTGATAGAGCAGAAGCTTGCTAATACTTCCGAGGTATTCTTTACTCCAGAAGTAAAATTACAAGCTGCTAATGATACTATCGCTGAGATACTTAAGGAATATGATATTCCTGAGTTTACCAGAAGACCTTCTACTACTGGTCAATTAACATTTGCTAGTGGTAAAGCGGATTTCCCTGCTGATTATTTTAGAATGACAAAGCTGTGGAAAACAGGAACTTCGGGGATTGAATCAAATATATACACATATATCGTTCCAGATGATTTTGATCAGCTATCTAGTACAGCAGCTTATTATTGGACAGAAGATTACGATCCAGATGATGATACTAGAAAGTTAATGATTAAACCTACTACTGAAACAGCGGTTGACTGTAGATACGTTAAGAATCCTACTACCATGACCGTATCAACAGATGAATCAGGATTAAGCAGTAAATGGGATGAATGTGTAGCATATGGATCATCTATGAGAGTTCTACAGCAAGCTAAGTTGTTTGATGAAGCTCGTGAATTAGAAAGACTTTACTTAGAAAAGAAAGCGGAAACATACTTGGCCGTTAAAAATCCAGGAGGAGTTAAGCAAGGATCAAAACTAAAAAGCCGTTGGGACAGATATAGTCTATTGGGACAAACTGGCGGTTATTATGATAAATGTCGTTAAATGGGATACTTATATATCAACAATTTTAAAGGATTAGTTACAAACGTAGATCCACGTTATCTTCAGCCAAACAAAGATAGTGCTGGAATAGCTGATGCTACAGTTATGGAGAATATGGAAGCTACTCGTGAGGGATCGCTTATTACATCTTCTGGGTATGAATTGTTTTCAGAAGGAGTTGGAGCGGATGGAATCAGGAATCTTTACAATTATGATAAAGATGATGATGAGAGGTACTTACTTATAAGTGCTGGAGATCATCACTACTCCATTGATCCAACTAATGTAGCCTGGAATGATTTAGGAGATTATGGGGATGCAGCTAGTGAAATAGGTGGAACAACTTATTTTGGTAACACGGCTGAAAGAGTAGCTATTGTAGGAACATCAGGGGGAGTTAATACTCCACAACAGGTAGATATTACAAATCCAATGAATCCAATAGGTGGAACAGCTCCAAAAGGTTATATAATGGTTCCCTTTATGGGGAGATTGTTTATAGCTGTTGGGAATATATTACATTATTCAGATATAGAGGACGAAGATAGCTGGATAGGAACAATCAAGTTTAATGATATAATCACAGGTCTATCAGTAAACGGGGAGCGTATAACGGTCATTACACGGACTTTTAACCAAGGAGTTGTGTTTACCTATGATGACTCATTTAATCTCTCTACGCCTCTTAAAGAGCCATATGAACGTCCTTATGGATGCCTAGCTCCTTTATCAGTACAAAAGGTTGGATCAGATTCTTATTATTGGAGTGAGAGAGGTGTTATGAGATTAGGATCAGAGCAAGGAATAGACGAGGTTGGATTACCTAGACCATTAAGTTTAAGTAAAGATATTGAACCAAGTTTAAGATTTACTAATAAGAAGTATAGGAACGTAGCTAGATCAGCTCACTTCGAAAAGAATCAACAGTATTGGTTATCAGTTCCTTATGGAACAGATCAATTTCCATCAAGAACATTCGTATACGATGAAACATGGAAGATATGGACATTAAGAACTGGATTCTATCCTGGTGGATTAACTACTGCTAGAGATGAGGATTATGAAGAGCAACTGTATTTTGGAGATCACTTTAGTCAAAAGATTTATAAGTTCAATGATGAGAGCTATTCTTATGATGGAGATGGATATACAAGGAAATGGGTTTCTAAGGTATTCACGTTCGGAACGAGTATCCAATACAAGAGATTCAAGAGAATAGATATTATTGGATCTATGGATTCAGCTACTAGGTTTTATATAACAGTAGACGTAGACGGAACTAAGAAGAAGTATGAGATTGATAATACTTTTTTAATTAGAAATTCATACTCTAATTACATAGGAGATAATTGGAAGGGTGATGCTTGGCTAGGTGGAGATGCTCCATCAGAAACTAGGTTTAAAAGATTCTATGCACCATTAGACTTTGATAGAGATATTAGAGAAGGAGCTGAGATACAGATAACCCTAGAGAATAGTAATGCAGAAGAACCTTTTAAAATAGATTTCATTGGTATTGATTACGAAATTCTGCCTACTCTTATTAAGAGAGATCGAGTCAATACTCAAAAAACTACTTAACATAAATATATGGCACTCACAAATCCACAATCATCAGAAACAACCTTAGTTGGAAGAATAGTACAGCAAAGTGTAACTTCCACATCAGATACGATATATGCTCAATTTGAGGATAAAAAGACTGGTGTAGCAAGGGAACCACAAGCTGATACCCTAGTTTTCACTCTTAGTAAAGATGATGAGAATTTTGAGATTATATTAGCTAGTTCTCATTCTACATCAGGAGGAATTACTACTATTAACGTAGCGAAGAGTGGAGCTACTGTTATAGGTAGGGACGTTCTCAAATACGGTAACTTGGTAGGACAAGCCACTGGTAACAAACATCCAGTCAACAGGGAGATAGGATGTGCAGATATACACGTTTATACAGAGATTATTAACCAAATTATTAGAGGAGCAGAGGCGACAGGATCTAATATATTTAGAGTCGGAGATGAAACAGATTCAGATATTTATTGGTATTTCAATAATGCTGATGCTACACCTCCTTATATTAAATATGATGCAGCTGGTGATATCTTTGTTTATGCTCCAGATGGAGTATCGGAGAATCCATTTACTGGGACTGGGTCAATTTCAGCTGGAGAGGGTTTAGATCTTACAGGAGGAGTTCTGAGTGCAAAAGGAGCAATACAAGCTACTAGTGCAGACACTACTGCTGATTACCTTGATGCTAAACTAACAGTATCATCAGGGGCTGGAGCTATTGTTACAAAAAGCTTGGTTAATCCTTCTGGTAACGAGTCTATTAACATAGATGTTGCTTTTAACGCTGCAACGCTAGATTCAATTGCAAATAGAGATAATTCTTATACGCCAGCCTATTTAACTTCTGGCGGAAACGTGTTCTCAACCTTTGGGCTATGGACTGCAGTAACAGACGGGGCGTTTCAAATGACTATTGATGCAGGAGCAGTTAGTGTAACTGGGCTTGATTTTTCTTCAGTCACAAGCATGGGAGACGTAGTATTGGTTATGCAGACAGGAATTAGGACGGTAACTGGAAGCACAGAAACTTGTACGTGGAGTGGGACAGCTATTGTGATTTCATCAGCTGATGAAACTTCTTCAAGTGCAATAACTGTAACTACTGCAGGAGCTTCAGGAACTGATATATCTGGAGCAGGTGCTAATTCTTATATGGATTGTGATGTTGGAAACGGTGTTGTTACGGCTGCAGCTCTAAACATAGCTGGTGATGCTGGAAAACTTGTTGAAATAGATACTGGAGGATATATAAATGATGATTTAATTACCTTACCCGCTCCTAACGTAAATGTTTATACTTCTGACGATACATGGACAAAGCCTGCTGGACTGTCTTATGTAGTGGTTGAGGTAGTCGGAGGTGGAGGAGGAGGTGGTGGAGTTACAAATGATGACAATGCTGCTGGAGGTGGGGGCGGTGGTGGTTATTCACGAGAAGTAATAGCTGCTGCAACTCTTGGAGCAACAGAGGCTGTAACCGTTGGAACAGGTGGAGCTGGTGGTATTGGTGGGAGCACTGGTTCAGCTGGAGTGACTTCTTCTTTCGGTGCTCTCCTGCAAGCTACTGGAGGTGGAGGTGGTGGAACTGCAACTTCTGGAGCAGTCGAAGGAGCTGCTGGTGGTGTTGGGTCTGGTGGAGATATAAATGCTGCTGGGGACGATGGTGGAACTGGAAGTCTTGACGTAACCTTTAGTGTTACTGGTGCTTATGGTGGAGGAACAGTTCTAGGCGGTTCTACTAAAGGACAGTATGTAGCCACCACAGCTGGTGCAAATGGAGAGGCTGGGAGTGCTTATGGTGGAGGTGGAAGTGGAGCTGTAAATGCAGACAATAATGATGACAGAACTGGAGGAGCTGGAGCTGATGGAGTCGTGATAGTAACTGAATACTAAACAAGATAATTAACTAATAATATATGGCAACTAAAAAAATAGGAGGAATAGTATTCACTGATAGCGGACAAGGATACACAGCTCCATTTACTCTAAATGGATCAACGGTTCAAGTCCCCGAATCCGCATATAATCAATATGGGAGTGTAGCTAAAGCTGGTAAAGCCTTAATGACTGGATCCTCTAGTCCAAGTTTATCTGCTGCTGATGCGATAAAAAAGATCTCCAAGACTCAAGATGTAGACATGGGTATAGCTAAGTCAATATATGAGTATGAGCAGGGAACTGGTAGGTATACAGCAGACGACTATGCACCAACAACAGCACCAGCTGCAACTGTTAAGACTAATGATGAAGGCGTTCCAGTTGAGTCTCAATATACGGCTGAGATGAGAGAGCTTAGAGGTGTCATAGGAGATATCCAAACATTCTCTGGAGAATTAGCTGCTACATTTGAAGAGCAATCAGAAACTTATAGAAAGTCATTCCAAGATCTACAAAAGATGATGGGTGAGCAAACAGAAACAGTTAGACAGCAATTAGATATGATACAGAAGCAAGCTGGAGCATTAGTAGATATTACTAACGAACAGTTTCAATCTGAAATGCTAGAGGCTCAACAGAATGGTGAGACAGACTTTACTCCAATAATGGAGAAGTATTTAGTAAAAGAAGGAGCTGAAGGAGCGGAGGTAGCTAAAGAGACAACAGCTGTAAAGGCGCCACAACCAGCTACAGGAGAAAGTCCAGATGAATTTGAGGCTATCAAGCAAGTATCTCAAATGCACAATGTTGATATGGGAATAGCGAGAGAGATATATAATTATGAAAAAAGACAAGCAGCACAAGCTGATCTACCAGATCCAGAGTTTTCACCAGGAGCAGGGTATTCAACTGATATAACAGAATCAGCTTCTCCTACACAGCAAGCAGATGAAGCTTTAGAGAACATTTCTAATATGAGTAGTAGTTCTGTAATGACGATGGTAGAGGGACTAGGATTAGACCTTGATACAATGACTTCTTCAGAAGCAATGCAGGTAATGTTATTAAGTCAAAGTATGGCGATAGCAGATGATCCCACTGTTTCTGATTTCTTAGAAAGATCAGCGAATTATGCTATGTCAACTTTTGAAGAATCATTAAGGGTATACGGGAATGGTGGAACAGCTGTGAAAGAAATTGATAAAGCTATTTCAGGTAAAGATTTTATGCCAACAACTTATGAAGGTTTGATGGCTAAAGCTCAACAGCAGTCTAAGGACTTACAACTAGAATCAGTAGAAGCTCAGAGAGATTACATGAAGACACAGCAAGACGTATGGATGAAACAAGAAACAGATAATAGATCAAGGCTTGAAGGATACTTAAAAGCTAAATTATATGCAGTTGGCGCTCAAGATTCCAGTGCAGGACTACAGACAATGGCTCTAGCGGTCAATGCTGCTGATATGAGGCTACAACTTAAACAAAGTGAGTATAACTATGGCATTTCTCAATTAAACGTTCAGGCGCGATCTATAATGAACAATTATGCGAATGGAATAGTGGAACTTACGTTAAACGTAGAAGAGAAAAAGGCTACTGCTGAGTCTACATATAACGAAAAGATGTTAGGAATAGAGAAGGAGTTGATCTTAGATAATAAAGAAAAGAACAAATTAAGAATGGAAGCTTATACAAGCTTTACAGATAATATGTATAAGATTGAGCAGGACCAGAAAACAGAAGAAAGGTTTTGGTATCAACAGAATTATCAAGAAGCACAAGATGCTATTGGTAATGCTTATCAATTAAGTGGATTGATGGGGACTATGCATGCCGTAGATGAGAACGGAAACGTAGTTGATACTGGTATAAAAACTATTGATACAAAGAAATGGGAAAAAACATATTGGTTAGATTACATGCAATATGAAAGATCTATTACTAATGACAACATGGATACTCTATTTAATTTAATAGATAGAGGGGCGGATATGGGGTCAATAGCTAATATAGCTGGTCAAATGGGAATAGATCCTTCTATATTAAGCGGTGTAACTAGTAAGGATGAAGCTAAGGGGCTTTTGGCTGATGCAGCAGAGAGAGCCAAGTTTGTTGGACTTTATTCTGGAGTTATGGAAGAAACTTCTTATCAGGATTTAGAGAATAATTATGATGGTGAGTACACAGAGATGGGAATACCTGATGTTGATCCTGGGGCCTTTTCAGACATTAGAGCTGCATTAGATTTGTTTGCAGATAACATTACTCAAAACTTTAATACTAAGGTTGGATATTTAAAAGGTAGATCTACTCATGGAGGGTATGACATTACGTTTAACGATGGAACCGTTAAGTCGTTTACTTCTGGAGTTGTTACCGATGTTATTCCTGATCCGAATCCAGGGGTTAAAAGTGGATGGGGAGAAAGAGTCATAATAACAGATGGATACGGAAGGAAGTGGCAGTATGCTCACTTCAATAATGGAGGTAGTTCCGTTGTTGTTGGAGATAAAATAGGAGTAGGGCAAGCAATAGGAGTACAGGGGAATGGGGGGTATTGCATTAGTACAAGTGGAGGTAGTGGAGCCCATTTAGACTTTAGGCTTGTTGGATTTGATTCTAGTTTAGGAACTACTGGAACTGGTCAAACAGTATCGGAACCTTATAAAAAGGCTGCTCAATATGAATCTTCAAGGTTTACAGATGCTGTTTCATCTATTGGATACAACTCTAGTATTTTAAAAGAGGTAGCAGCAGGATCTATTGAAAAATCTGATTATGATACAATGGTATCGCAAGCCAAACTAAGAGGAGATTGGAACGCTGTTAGTGCATTAACGAATGTGAAAGAAGGAGTTACAATAGACGGTATTGAAATCCCACCTACTGAATTACTTAAATATGCAAACAAAGTAAGCTCTGGAGGAAATGAAAAAGAGATGTTTGAATCTCAATTTGACGATGAAGGATGGGATTACGGAGATGAGGAATATACTGAATTTATGAATACTATAAAATATCTATTATGAGTTACCTAACAGATTATTTAATAAACAAAGGAGAGTCTTTTAAAGCTAAGAAAGAAGAGGAGTCTTCCTTGATGAAGGATACAATGCTTCCGTTTGTAAATCAGGCTATTAAAAATGATACAGCTAGAAGCGCAGAGAGAGAAGCTTTGATAAGTGCCACAAAAGGTGTTGGTAGTGTTTTGCCTTCTCCCACTCAAGACACTGTTAATAATTTTATAAACAATGCTAAGAAAATCTACGTAGATAAGGCTAATAACATAGCTAGTAGTATTGTAGACTTCAGTAGAAACATGGAAGAACTCCCTACTCATAACGAGGAAGGTTCATTTCCATGGTATTGGGAAACGGCTAGTAGAAAAGCATGGGGAGGAATAGCCGATACTATAGAGCATACTCAACAGCTAGGAGAAGATTATTACAAGGCTAGTCAAATAAAAGACGATAAAACAAGACTCGCTTCTACTTCTATAGTTCTTGGAAAAACGTTATTAGGAGCTTCAGCTTTACCATTTTCAACAGCATTAACTGGAGTTGATACTCCTTTTGAAGCTTTTGGTTTACCAGAACCAGAGAAGGGATTTGAAAAGATATGGGAAGTAGCTGGGTGGCTGACTGGTAATATGAAAGATTTTCATAGAGAAGCATTAGGTAGACAGTATGTAGAAGATGTTAAAAAGCATAAAGAGCTTTATGGTGAGATGGAGAACGATGAACTGCTGGATAATTTAACAAAAGATTACAAACAAGACTTGCGACTAAATAATGAAGTATGGGATTTAGGGCAAGACCTAGTTGGTATATTCATAACAGGAAGAATAGCTAAACATTTAAAAACTGGTACAGCTAAAGCTGGTGAAATTTGGACAGGAGAAAAACTAGTTAAACTAAGACCTCTTATTGAAGAGGGAATGAGATTACACGAATCTATAGCTAAAGGAGAAAAGCCTGCTACGCCTTCAAAAGCATTCCAAGCTATCAACGAGTTAGCTATGGATTTAAAGAAAGGAGAAAAGATTAAAGGAGAGATAATAAATGGAGAGCCAGTGGTTAGGGTGAAAGGAACGGGGGTTAAAGATATTATCACTGGAAAGAAAACAGAGTTTGTAAAATGGGCGAAACAAACTATTAAAGACTGGTTTCCTAAAGAGGCTCATACGGAAAAGATGACTCAGCTTCTTAAAGCTAAGTCTAATAGTAAGTCTTATGACCTAGCAAATGAGGCGTTAGGTTGGAGTCCTGGAGAAAGCAGGTTTGTTTATTACGGTGGATTGAAACCTAAAGGAGCTAGACCTGGAATAGACGTGCCAGCTCCGTTACCCGACACAGTTCCTACTACTAAGATTTTAGAAGACTTGAAAGGAAGAGATACTGTATCAAAACAATTCATACAAGATTTGACTAATCAGCCTCAGGTTAAACAGGTTGAAAGAGATATGATTCGTGGATTTTTAGATGAATATGAAGGAGGCAAAATAAACGTAACAGAGTTTGAGAACAAAGTTAGGACGGCGTTATTGCCGTTGGAAGAAGTGTTGTCAAAGGTTCAGACCAATAGGGGTGAATATAATTTTGATAGGTACGAGAACATAACATTGCCTGACGAAACAAGAGGTGAAATAGAAAATTATTATGAAACTGTTTATGGTAGTCCTATTCAAACAAGTGCAGGGCAGATTCATTTTGGACAAGATATTGAAAATTACTTCGCCCACACCAGAATAGAAGACGTACCAGGAGATACCCGTAGAATAATAGAACTACAAAGCGACTTGTTTCAGAAGGGGCGATTGGAAGGAGAGCAGTTTAGTAAAAATGCAGAAGCTATAAGGGAGATAGAAAAATTAGAAAAAAAAGATTTTTTCATATTTGAAAATGAGGCACAGGCTATCCTTACAAAATTTAATGCTGATCCTGATAGAGTTAATATAGAATCGCTTTTTGAAGGGAAGGGCTTGAGGTCTGGTAGTAACGATGTGAAGGCTGAACAGCAACTCCAACCCTACCGAAACATCTGGTATGAAAGAATAATAAGAGAAGAAATAAAGGGAGCGGCTCAAGATGGAAAGCAGACAGTCCTATTCCCTACAGGTGAAACAGCTATGAAGATTGAGGGGTTGGGGGATACAACTACTTGGTCGGTGGTGCATGATTCAGGGAAAATAACAGGCTTTCCATTAAAAGAGCTAATGGACATGGGTGAGTACGAAGGGGCTAAATATGCGCCAGGACAGATAATCAGGAGAGATGGTAACATAGGAGATGAGTGGGTAATTACGGAAGTTTTAGACAATGGAAGGTTTAAAGCTGAATTTAAAAAGAAATATGATGAACAGTTTGAGACTTGGCAAATGACAAAAGGCAGGACAGGGAAAAATGAACAAGAGTTACTAGAGGACATAAATAATTTTGCTGAAACCTTCGACATATCAGGAAAAGTGGACACTTCCAATCCTATCTACAAATTCTATGAAAAAGACGTGGCTAAATATCTTAACAAAGAATACGGTATTAAACAGATTACTGATGAACAAGGAGTTACATGGAACAAGGTAGAGATGACACCGAAGCTTACTGATAAAGTCCTTAAATCGCCTGTAATGGCTTTCATGCGTGGACCAGAAGGAGACGCAAGTCAAAGACCAGGAATAGAGAAGGTAGCGGTAATAGAAGATATGGATTTAAAAACATCGAGAGAATACGAAGAGAGTACAAGGAAAATAGAAGAGCTTAGTGGAGAGATAGAGGCTGTAGACGAAGGGTTAAAACAATTTGATAGAGAAGATTTAAATGTTATTAGAAAGTTAAATAGAATCTTAGAAAAAACTACTGGTGATATTGAAACGCTAAGAAAGATTCCAGAATCTCCAATTGGAAAAGGATATTCAGAAAAAAAGGTTGCTAAGATAGAAAAAGAAATAGCTGAAGCAAAGGCGATGCGTGATTTCGCAAATACTACTATTGAGAGGGTTACGGAAGTTTTAGGCATAGACGAAGCTGAAGCTATAAACTTTATAGAAGAGATCCCCACTAGGAGACAAGTTGCAGCCTTGCGTTCTGAAAGGAGAATGACCTCTGTAAAAGCTAGTAAGCTTAAAAAGAGAATAGATCGTATGCAAACCATAAGGAATATAACTGATAAGCAAAAAGCGGCTCAAAAGATAAAGTCAGAAATTATTAAGTCTGCTAAAGATATTCCGCTAAGAGAACGGGGAAAACTATTAGCTACTATTAAAAATGCTAAAACTGGTAAGGACTATAAAAGAGCAGTAGACAAAGTTGGGGAACTTCAGGAGTTTGCTGAAAAAAAGAGACTGGAAAAGCAAATAAAAAGAGAGCTTAAATATACTAAGCCTATAAAGAAAGGGCAGAAAAGAGTTGCTAAATATGATTATGAGAGCAATAAGGTTATAGAAAAGCTGAGAGATATAAATAGATTTTCTAAAGAAAAGGCGCAAGAAGTTTTAAAGCTTTCTCCTACAGAAAATTTATCAGAGTTCGATAAAATGAAAATAAGAATGTTGTCACTTAAGGCGAATGGAGCTAAGTCGTCGCTGGCTTTAGTTGAAAAGGTTTTAGATGACATAAAGACTATAAAAATGTCTGGAAAGATGACTAAGAATGTTGATGACTTGATTAAGAAAATTGAAAAAAGACAAAAGGTTGATGAGTTATTAGAGAACATGGAGCTTCAAAAACCTAGTTTGCCTGTTCTAAAGCAGCTAAAAACTGCATACGTTAGTTCAATTTCTAATTTGTATTCAGCTTTAAATGCGATAGCTGGGAAAAAGATAGCAGATCAGTATGATTATGGAAGGCTTCAAACTAAAACGCAAAATGATTTTGGAGAAAAAGTTGAAAAGATAGTTGCTAAAACAAAGCAGATTTATAATTTAAAAAGTGATTGGGAGTTAAACAAGAAGTTAATAAACGACCTTGCTTCACCAGATTATAAGATAACTGATAGCATAGGGACTATAGAAATAAACAAGCTTTCTTTAATGGATATATATAATGCTATTAAGAATGATCTAATTAAAGATAGATATTACAATACTTTTGGAGAAGAGCAGGTGACAGCGTTGTTGCAGAATCTATCTATTGAAGACGCTAAACTAGCTGATACGTTAATGGAGGAAGCACAGGGGTATAGGGATGTTTTAAACCAAAGAAGTGTTGAAATAACTGGAAGAGATTTGGGTGTTGTTGAAAATTATTGGCCATCCACTTCTAAGTATAAAGCTGATTTTTATGACGACATAAGGATCCAGGGGGAAACTCCTAGCGCAATGAAGGAAAGGGCTAAAAGCTCTAGCGTAAAACCAGTTCCAGATAATGCTTGGTTAAAGTTACAGAAACATATTGCAGAGGCGGAACACGTAAAGACTGTTAGTAGAAAATATGAAGAGTTGCAAAACCTTTTTACCAATGAAGCTGTTGAAAGAAAAATAAAAGAAAAATATGGAATCGAAGTTTATTATACTTTGATGGAGCATATAGATACTTTTTCCCTTAATTATAGAACTCAAAGGCTTGATGTGTTTTCTGGTGTTATGAACAAGGCTTTGAATAATTGGGTAAAAGCTAAGATTGGATCCCCAACTGTTTTTGTTAGACAGCTTATATCTAGTGTCTATTCTACTAGGAAAGTTGGTATAAAAAATTATTTAAAATACAACAAGGATTTTATAAAGAATCCTAAGGGAACCTTTGACTATATGTGGAACAACGTTCCATATATCAGGTCTCGTTTTAAACAAGGTTATTCAGAGGCGTTACAAGAAGTTATAAGAGGAGCGGATAAGTTAAAAGTGGGGATGGGGAGCTTGACTAAATATCTAACACTTCTAACTAGAAGTGGTGATGTAACAGCGATAATGATAAATGGCTACCCTATTATAAAAGATGAAATGTCTAAACATGGTGATATAAAAAAGGCATCAGAAGAATTAGAAAAGTTTACAGAAAAGACCCAGCAGTCTGGATCTTCAGCCAATTTGTCATCACCACAACGTGCAAAGGGATTTTTTCATAGAGTGTTTTTTAGATTTAAAAATACAACAAATCAGTTATTAAGGTTACAAACTGACTCTACTATTCAGGCCTTAAATAAACAAATAACTCCAAAAGAGTTTGCTGCTGATACTGTTTTATATTCAATCTATACTCCTATTATGTATGTACTAGCTGGGATTGCAGTGAAAGAACTTTGGCAAATGATAACTGGTGCAGAAGTTGAAGAAGAAGAAAGCACTGTTGCTGGTGATATCCTACAGAACATTCTTGTCCAGCCTTTTCAGGCGTTACCATTGCTCGACGCTGCAGCTGAAAATGCTTATGCTGAAATTAGAAAAAAACTTACAGGAAAAGATTATTACTATGGAGAGGGTTTATTTAGCTATCCATTGTTTGATGATGTTTCTAAAGCGTGGACCAAGGCAAAAAAGAAAGAAAAAGATGCAAGCGATTGGTTGAGCATAATGTCTTTATTACAAGAACCCGTTACGGGAATCCCTACAGAAACGCTTTTGAGATATTATAAATATGCAAGGCCAGAACAAGCATCTAGTAAGAAAAAGAAAACATTTAGCTTTTAATCACTCGATTATGTATAAACGAAAGAAGGAATTAGTCAACGAGATCTTCAAACAGAAAGGTGGATCATGTCAATCTGCTGCTACTAAACACGTCTTCGAGCTAAAATACTTTGAAAAATACGGCAAGAAGCTAGACCTAGATTACTATAAGTTCTACAAAAGACTTAAGGTTGTTCACCCTAGAGGAGATTATGAGAAGATGAGCTTTGTTATAGACCTTCTTAAAAGCGAAGGAATGTACTGTAAGAAGAATAAAGAATACTACAAGATTAAGTCTGGCAGGTTGTTTTATAGTTATAGGAATCGCTACCTATTCGGTAGAAATCCATATTCAAAGATAATAGGAGGTGAACCCTTGATCTTAGATTGTATGTGGGAATCTCAAAAGTTAAGTACAGTAGGAGATGACGGAGTATTGAGTAATTACGAAAGAGTAGTACATCATGCAATGGCAGGTATATGTGGAGACAAACATAATATAGACGTTATATGGGTTGCTAATTCACATGGAGTGAAAGCAGCTGGCACCGATAATGGATGGTTTAAATTCAAAAGGAAAAACGATACAAAGCATTTTCCTTTGATTTTAGAAGCTTATCAAATAACAGTTTAGTATGCTTATTTGTCCTATTCAAAACAAGGCAGCATTTGTCCTTAACTGGATTCAGATTCGCCCGAAAGTTTCACAGATATTCAATGAAAAAGATACTCGACACTGGTACGAAGCTATGGGTATGACTGGTCACAATGGTATCGATTGGGGTATCCCAGTGGGTACTCCTATATTCGCACCGATGGATGGTCAAGTAAAAGTAAAGGATTCTGGTAAAGACGGATATGGTTTACATTTTAAGATTAGGAATCCTTATAAGGCTTCAGAGTTCGTAGGAGGCCACATGAGCGACATAATACAACCTAATGGTAGTCACGTACATTCTGGAGACTTAATGGGTTATTCGGGAAATACGGGCTTCTCAACAGCTCCACACTTTCATGGAGGATATAGATTATTAAAAGATAGTGATAAAGATATCTTCTCATGGGAGGTAATGGATTATAGCAATGGGTTCTTTGGATATATAGACTTCCTTGAATATGTACTAAATTGGAAAGGAACGCACAAGAAATTTACTTTATAAATTTACAAATATGAAATTCTTAAAAGAAAATCTACCAGTCCTATTATCAAAGAAGTTCTGGGGATTAGCTGCGTACATCTTACTAAGTTACCTAGAGGCTAAAGGTCTTATAGGTGGCGAAGAGATTATACATTTAACTCAACTAGTAGGATTAGCTACAGGAGTTGGAGTAGCAGACAGTGTGGCTAGAAAAATTAGCCTTAAAAAATAATACGACGTTATTAAATAGGCCTCCTAAACCATTCC
>Ga0233411_10000109_pt1 | contig 28776 bp, 49 predicted proteins | sample Na_anoxic_2_MG_FD_179799 | JGI IMG/M metagenome (GOLD analysis project Ga0233411, IMG submission 179799) | Seawater microbial communities from Saanich Inlet, British Columbia, Canada - Na_anoxic_2_MG | ecosystem: Environmental > Aquatic > Marine > Inlet | place: Canada: British Columbia...
GATCATGAACGCAGTGATCACATCTAATAGGAACGGGATCATCAGGAAACTTAACAGTCTGATCACCATATGCATCTTGTCAAGGAATAATAATAGTCCACCGAACAAAAATAGTATCGCAGTGAGTCCGAACATTAATGGTGCTGCCCATTCAAACACATCAGTGTTCACAACATTAATCTCCCATTGAACTGACTCTGATGTATACCCATCACTCAATGTGACGTTAAGCAAATTTGTTCCTTGAGTATAATATAAACTCCTGAACACTGTAGTATAACCAGTACTATATTCTTCACCGTTCAAATACCAGGTTGCATTCACATCACCATCAAAGTCTGTGACATAAATTTCGAAATCTTGGTTCTGTGGTTCTGTCAAGTTCACTACTAACCAAGTTGGAGACCACCCATCAAGAGTGAACCCCGAGTTTGCGATCACAACAGATGATGAACTGGTCGCAGCATTACTTTGAACTTCAGTATTGTTTGCAGTAGCATCAAAATAGATTGTATCGCCAACAGATGTGAACGCTGAACTAAGTGTACTTTCTGCAATACTCCCATTCAGTAATCCAGTCACAGTCTCATTAAAAATGTTGACACTGTTAATGAACCATTCAAAATTGATTGAACCTGTATCAGTATCGTTCAATAAGAAAGTTGCGTTACCTCTAATGTTATCAATACTAACTGGGCTTGGAGTTGGTTCAATGCTCAGTGAATCAACTGATGGAATATCAATCTTGAATGATTCAACATTCACTGCTGACACTGAATCTGTATAATTCCAATCTCCACCAAATTCAATCTTGTATTGAAAACATTCTCCTGTGTTTCCTGCAGTATCATAATCAACTTTAGTGACAGGGTCTTGTGTTGCTAATACCCAAGGATCAAATTCTATGACTGAACATGATGCAGCACGAGTATAAACATCCGAGATCTGGTGGTCAACACCTGAATCAACTGTCAAGTTTAATGCGTTCCAAACATTTGAATATATCTCTGGGTCATACTCAGTAGAATTGATTATTTGTGAAGTGTAATTAGCTAATGTCTGGAAAACCTTTGGGACATCAGTCATTAAATATTGTTCCATTTCCTCATAACTTAAATCTCTGTCAAACATTTGTAACCTTGATATGGTTCCGTTGTATGCTGAAATTCCTTGTAAACATGGATCTTCTGCTCCCAAGCATAATCCTTGATCTCTGAAGTTCCAAAACTCATTAGTACTATAATCTATTTCTTTAGTGTGATTGAATGCGCTTGTTGAATCAACCATCATGTGATCCATTCTTAATGTACCATTAGAATAATTATTAACTGATGTTCCTTCTCTTGTCCAAAAATTTGTAGCTGTTCCACCACCGTTTCTTGATTCCCCTATAGTACCATTTGCTAATCTAATCACTGAATTCCCTACTGAGTTATGACTAATTTCAAAATTTTGTACGTGGAACCCTGCAGAATAACCAAATACAATGTCAGTCCCAACCTGGTTTGGGTATGCTCTATTTTTTGTCCATAATAATACTGTTATGCTCTGGTTAATTTTACTACCAAAATGACTTTGTGCAGGGAAAGAAATCCCTTCACTACCATTAAACTCATACCCTCCAACAAACCCATTAGGTAACACAGTTGTGTCGTTCCAATAAACAGTGTCTGCTGCAGTAGAAGACCCATCTACTGCATAACTTGATTGATCAGTGAAATTTGTACTATCACCATTTGAAGTATTACCAAACCCAAGAATGAATATTGCATCTACGTTTTTACTAACTGCACCATCAGGAGCAATTGCAGACCCTTCAAAAGTCCCATTAGTAAATACTGATTCAACTAATGACCATTCGGAAAAATGGTCAACTTCTAAATACCAATCATCATCACCATAAAGAACAGGAGTACACTCAAAACATTGTACACCATTATTATGAACAACGAGGTCTGAATTAAAACCTGTATCATAGAAGTAGATTGTTGCTGACGCAGAAAGTTCAGGGAACTCAATAGAATTAACATAGATTGAATTTTCTTCAATATGAATTGCATCTTCAAGATTGGTTGAATTAGAAGTGACAGAACTATCAAAATCGATTCTCCCATAACTGTTTTCTCTGTCCATATCTTGTGCAGACCTTGTCACCGACTCAGTCCTTGCTGTTGATTCAGCAACGCCCCTGTCACTCGCCATGCTTGAAGAAGTACCACTACGACCAGTTGATGCTCCCCTACCTGGAGCGAAAACTAAAGAAGAAAAAAGAAGAGTAAAAACTAGTACAACCATTACTAATCCGAATACTCGTTTTCGATTCATTGTCCTTGTGGCATTGTCAAGACGATCTTTCCTTGTCTGAAAGCGTCAGCGACTGAATTTAATCCTGTCGTGATGTCTTGCAATTTACTCATAATGATCACGATCGCAATCAACATGATGATCAGCATAACAGCACCAGTCAATACAACACCATACTTATCCCAGAAGGATGATTCCCCATAGGTCGCCGAAGCTTCTCGTTGTTGGTTGATGTACCAGTACTCAATGTCTGCTGGTTTTACTTTGATAAGTTTATCAAAATTATCAATCTTTGAAGGAATGAAATTGCCTTTCAGATCCATTATGTAAATGTCTTCTGGGCTTTCTGTGATCGGTACAGTAATGTTCTTTCCGAACAACTTATACCTGAACGCTGTTTCAGTTCCTTCAGTTTCTTTCTTACGCATTACTCGGACATGTTTAAGTTTTAACCCGCTCCGAGTAATCTCAATGATAGGTATTTTTGTTTTATACTTACTGAGTATTATCAAAAATAATCCTATCCCTGCAACAATAATAAGCAAGCTTACTATTGGAATCATGATGTTCATTACGTTCCCAGCCCCTGCGAGTGAACCGCTAAGGTCTGGTGCTGTGCTTCCTATACTATTTATATCTACTACCATTTACAAATTTATCCCCCAAAAAATCGGGACATTTTGCTGGCGAAGGAAGGGCTGCTTCCATTATCGTCACGACGAACTGTTGTTTCGTTGCGACTGAAATTTGTTGTTTCTGATAAATGACGGCGTTGACCATCATTGAAAGATTTACGTAATACTGAATATGCAAGTTGATCCACTAAATAAACAATGGTTGTCAAGTCTGATTTCTCAACATCATAAGTTTGATAATTAAGATACAGTTTATCAATAACATCTCGTCTGATTTCGAACGCCATACGTTTTACATCAACTTCTGTCAAGTTTGTTAGTGATACAACTTTGTGCAGTCTGGGTTGAAGCACACTTAAGATGTCATAGACACCTTTAGAATTAAGCATTGGTTTTTCTCCTTCACGTTTAACCCATCTGATTTTGTCACTGTTCCTGTCAAGGTATTCTCGTTTAAGATTATGTTCAAGAAGTTCTAATAAGTCTGATCCGTCAATTTGCCATTTAACTAAGTCTGAGTCTTGACGTGGTTGCATCATCATCGGTGGTGCGTGGTCTGGTGCTAAGTCCATGTATCCATCATCTTCTTGAGGCATGTCAAACTGTTGGTTTTGTATTTGTTTTAATTGTCTTAGTTTATCGAAATCCATCTTATACTCCTCTCACTTCAAACCCGCTAAAGATTTTTTGTGATCTTAATGATTTTGCTTTGGTTAATGTTCCAACAAATGTTGGTGTGTAATTGAACGCTCTTACTTTCTTCTTTTTCTTCTTTCGCTTAGTCGTTCTTTTTACATAAGTCTTCTTTCTTCTACTAGGTAGCCCACTCAACCTTGGACGTGGAGTGAGTGATAAGCTAGGACTTAATGAAGGTGATAAACTTGGTGACAAGCTAGGCGATAAACTGAGTGATGGTGATACACTAACACTCGGACTAAGAGAAGGCGACACGCTTAGGCTTGGACTCATTGATAAAGAAGGTGAAGTACTTAAACTTTTACTTACACTCAAAGATGGTGACACTGAAACTGATGGACTCAAACTTCTACTAGCAGATGCACTAGTGGAAAAGCTAGGTGACGCAGAAACTACTGATGACCTGTAAGGAGTACGATAACTTGACTTACGATATATGGATGCGTATTCAGGAAGTTTAGATTCAGCTTTCGCTCTAAGTTTTAATGGGTCTCTGCTCTGAGGAGGTAATGATTCCTTACCCCACCCTTTTAACTTTGGTGCTTTCGGATCGAACGCCTGGAGCTTTTCTGTAACACCTTCACCAATTGTGAAACTTTTTACTTTCCCACTACTGTATGGAGAAATCCTTAAAGAATCAATTTGTGGTGCATAAATACTCCCTCTACTTTTTCCTCTTGGGAACTGAGACAATGCATAACCTTTGAAACTAAACTTTGTTTCTGGTGTGATACTTTGTGATTTTAATACATCAAAAGATTTCGCTCCAGCATACATCCCTTCACGATAAGGCATTAACCCTTTATCCTGTTTAAAGAATCTGAACTCTGGGTCAAGTTCTAACATCTCTTCGCCTAATGGGTCTTTAAAAGAAACTCCTGATTCTCCACGAAGACCTTTACTAATAATCTTTAAATCTTTATTTCCTTTAATTTGTTTTAATGCGATACCTTCCTTCAATAAAATAGAAGTGTCCCTAACATCTTTCCCAATACGACCGAATAAATTCTCAGCTTCAATCATAGACACAGCTTCGATCTTCTTGATGTCAGCCTTAGTCTTCTTGATACTCCTGGAAGCCAATAAGAATTGTGATCGGTCAGTCTTCGGAACCAGTTCTGGATCTAGACCCTCATACTTCTCATAAAATTTTAATGCACCTAACTTGTCCTCATAAACCTCTTTGAAACTCCTTACCTTTAACCCACCAACATCAACAGTCTCCATCTTTTTACTCTTAACTCCGATGTCTGCAATCTCTTTCCCATACTTCTTCTCAAGTTTCTTAGTGAGTCCATGAGGTAAGTCTTGTTTAAATCCTACTGATGCTCTACTTGCCTTTGGTCTTAATTCTAATACTTCAACTCCAAACTTTTTCTTACCATACTTTTGAGCTTTAGCGAATGCAGATGTTGTGAACTCTTCCTTCTGAAGTTTTGTTAAAGCATCAAGATCTAAATCTGATTTTGATTTAAACTCAAACTTTTTGAACTGCATAAACAATCCTTGCCTTCCACCGAGTGCAACTCCTTTCTTCCTTGCTTCTGATAAAAAGATTTGACGGAATGGATCAAACTTCTTAGCTTTACTTTCAAAAGTTCCAGTGTATTTGTATAATGATTCTTCTTTAGGATATAATCCAGGACTACCTTCTAATGCACCGACAGGTTTCCTGAACGCTTGCTCTTCTGGAGCCTGAGTAAAAAAATCAAACTTACCTTCTTTGACTCGAGTAAGTTCTCTCCCTCCAAGAACATCACGTCTTGAATAAAACTCACCAGCATCAAGTTTAATATCTAATAATGGTTTAGTCTTCTTTGCTCTGATTATCTCTGGTCGTGATCCGAAAAACCCGCCAGCGTCAACCAAGATGTCTTGCTCCATTGGTTGAAGTTTACCAAGCAGTTCTTCTTGAGCAGCAACATCAAGATCCGAAAATTTACCCTCACGTGCAGCTAAGAACTCTTTTCTTCGCTCAGCACCCAAGAATGAATAAGTTGGAGTACTACCTTTAAGATAACCTGCTGGCCGCTCAGTACCAAAGAAAGAGAATGATGATTGAGATGTACTAAACTCACGTTGAATTGTTTTAATATCTTTTGGAGTTATCCCTTCCACTAAAGAAAGAGGTACATCTGTTTGTTTTTTGAATCTAACTTTTTGTAATGCTAATGCTTGTTTTGATACTGCTTCAGCAAACTCAATGTTCGCAGGCGTACTATAAACAGGTGATCTCACAACTGACATAACTCCAGTCTCACTACCTACTTTTGACTGAAACTCTTCCCAGATTTTACCTTTCCCTGTCAACCTTGATCCAGTATAAAGTGCTGCACCTTCGAATGCAATCTCTCCAAAGACTTTCCCTTTAGCTGCTGGCCCTTGTGCCATTGCAAACCTTGCACCTTCTGCTGCGGTGAACCCTACAGCTAAACTGCCTGCCACTCCATACTTCGCACCCTTACCTGCATAAGTCAATGCTGTCGCTGTCCGTCTTCCTACAGTGCCTGCTTTGGCTGCCTTAATAATTTTTGTTCCTGCAATGGTTGCAAGTTTAGTCTCAGCCGCTGCAATCCCATAAGGTGTTGCAACAAGTAATGCTGTAGAGAATGGTTTTTCTAATGGGTATTTGATTGCTGATTTTAATGCTTCACTAATGAACACTTGGCCAGATTCACTGGTTCGATAATCATATTCAGATAATGCTCGTTTTGTTACTGGGACATATTTTCCTTCAGTGACACTATAAACTTGATCTGATTTGATAATGGTTGGAGGGTTGTATCTCAATACTCTTTCCCCTGTCGGTTTTGTCTCAACAAATGTTCTTGCAGTATCAAGTTTGAATTGTTCTGACTCATATTTTTTCTTGGTTAAATTCTGCACCCATTCTGTGGATCTGCCCACTCCAGTATCAATACTTGCAATGGATCTCTTCTTTGCTGCACTAACTGTGCTTGCTCTTTGTAATGCTGTAACTTTTGCCTGTTCTACTGCTTTGCTTACGAAAGGAGCAGCATATTCCCTGGATGATTGAAATCTTGATGTGAACTCTGTTGCAACAAAGGTTTTAGCCTTAGATACTTTTGGCGCTACGTATTCGCTGACTGTACGAGTTACATCTGCAACTTTGGCAGTAGTCTTCTTGACTGCACCTCTCGCTGCAAGGTATGACTCTGCCACGATTGGTTTATACTCTTTCCTTACTTGTTGTGCCACTAATCGTTCTTGTGCGACGGCTCTTCCCCTTAATCCAATCTCTTTCGCTTGCGCAGCAGTATAAGTTGAAATTCCTACTCCACCAGCAGTTAAACTTACATTAGGACGTACAGTGTCAACTTGTTCGCCAGAAGTTGCAGTCATTGATGGCACTGGTGTCTTGCTGCTAAATATTGATGCAGTCTCTACAAACCTTGCTCGTTCTTTGGGATCAGTAATTTCTCTACTAACTCTTACCACGTCCCCTGCTGTAGCTTTCGATTCTTGTACAGCTCTTAAGCTTGATTGTGTTTGACCAAGTTCTCTTGCGGATTTGTCTGAGTACCTTGCTAAATATCTTAATTGTTTATCGGTCGCTTTCCCTTCAGCATAACTCTTGCTTGCGTCTTGGAATTGTTTACTACGAGAAACATCTGCGTACCTTTCAGTTATATTTTTACTTGTTGATTCAGAATAAGCTTGTGCGATTTGTTCTGCTGTTTCAGTGTCTCCTGCTTGAGCAGCAGCTTCATAATCGGCAGCCAATTGTTTTTGTTCATCAGTACCAGTTGCTTGTCCAGCTAATGATACATCACGTTTACCAGCATCAATACCTGCACGAACGTCTGCTGGGTTTCTTGCTGCAAACTTTTCTTCTAATTGTTGTTGCTCAGAAGGCCCACTACTTCTTCCAGTCCTACGATCACTTTTGGCTTGCCGTCTTGCTGCTTGGCGTTTCTCTTGCTTCTTTACGGCTGAACGACCATGCCTGCCTGCTTTGCTTCGTTTACTTCTCCCCATTATGATATATGTCCCCTACATATCCCTAACATATATTTAACTTGAAATTATATATAAACCTGTCCATGTATATGTATCTACCCAATAGTTATAAGAAAGGTTTATATGTTCGACTTTACATCATAGATTTATGGCCAGAAAAAGAAAAACCAATTATATTCCTGATGAAGAAAGTGCAGAATTTATCCAAGACGAGATGGATTCATTAGCACGATCTGAGAAAATGGATTGGGGATTCATTCTTCTCAACCAGATTGAAAGGGTCAACAAATGCGCGACATTCATCCCGAGAGGGAATGTGTTTGAACAACAATACATCTATGCTGTGAAACAGTTTTACGATCTAATGTTTGCGGATTTCACCCCTGATTTTAAGAAGCAGATGAAACAGTTGAATACGAGGTATGTTAATCAGTATTCAGCAATCCAGCAAAACACCAGGAATCAAGCGGATGCTAGCAGATTTTATTATGATTTGAACGTTTCCAACTATCGGTACTATATGCAAGTGTTCAGGTTCTTAATGCAGCTTGCGAGCAGGAAAGGATTAATGGGAGCATTATCAAGATAATGGTAAATAAAATTACTTACAAGGTTAATCAAATGATAATTGTTTGTTGTGCATTTGTAGAAGTAGGATTATTATTTTATCTGCCCAGTGAGTTAGGTAAACCTGCAATAGGTGAGGTGAAGGAATGAAATCAGACATACTTGAAGGTAAAACAAAATTTCAAAAGTGGTTTATTAAATATGGGCCAATATATGCAATCCCATTTTGTTTACTACTTGCAACTATATTTGCAATTATAATGGAATAGCTTCAGATAATGCAAATTATACGAACTAATGGGGATAAAATAAAATGAATATGGATGAATACTTAAACAAAATTGATTGGAAAAATATAACACCTTACCTACATACTTGTTTAAACAACTTAGGTGAAAGCATTGACTGGAATATCCACGTTAGTTTATACACTGATACTGTTGAAATGAAAATGCTTTCTGGACAATCAGTTGCAGAATTTTCAGGGAATAAAGTAAAATTAAACAAAGACTTTCGTTATTTATTGAGATTGAAGCACACAATAACTGATGAAAAAGATGGTTTTATGATTTTTGCAAAAAAGAGAAAATAGTACGCCTAACATAGATTATCAGTAGCTTTACTCTTTAGGTACCACAAAAAGGAAGATGGCTATGTAGAAAAGAGGAACAAATGAAATGTTTAATTTGTGGTCACAGTAAAAATAAACACATAAATCACTATTGGAAATGTCAAGGCCAGATTTATTGTGACAATTCAATACTTGGAAGGAAACCTTGTGATTGTTCAGGATGGGGTTAATAATAGAAAGGTTTATATAGTAGTTGCACTATACTAATAGTATAAACAACAAAGGTGAAAAAATATGAAAACAAAAATTATGGCTACTCGGAAATGTATGGATGAATTACGAAAATTGTATTTTTCAAGAAAAATAACTGAAAAACAATTTATTGAAAATAGAGATCTAGTAATGGGTGTTTACAATAATAACTAAAATTGTAAAATCAAACGGAACAAGTACGGGGAGAATTACTCTCCCTTTATCTTGGGTTGGTTGTAAAGTGGAAATAAAAAGAATCAACAAAAGATTACTTATACTAAAAAGACGAAGTCCATTTCATTATAAAAATAATGTCACTTGGTATGATGAAGGAGAACAATTTATTATAACAAAAATAAAGATGGACCCAATAGGTGATACGTTAGTTAAAGTAGCCCTTGAAAAATACCCTCATTTAACATTTGATTCTTGGTGGCGAAAAGAGGCTATTTTTGATGAATGCTTCGCATAATAAATATTACCTGTAACCATGGAAAGTAAAGCAGAAGAAATATTCAAAAGATACATGGTAGCACATGACAAGATGGAAGAGTTGATCAGGCAGTTATGAGTGAATAAGATGGACATAGGAAAATATAAATTAATAGTGGATAGACAAAGAGTCTACTTCAGCTACTTATCAAACTTAATGATTGTATACTTATTCTTAAAAGATGTGGGGTTGAAATGGTGGTATTTACTAATACTCCCTATAGCGATTGTGTGGGCATTCATAGATATAAAACACATAATGCCAAAAGAACTTAGTTACTGGTGGAAAAAGAATCCAGAAACTGCTAAACTAAACAGAAAGGAAGTATGAATAATGAGCCACGAACTAACATTAAAAGAGAGACAACACAAAAAGATGGGGAACACCAGACTATTCGTTGGGTACCTCAGATACAAGATTAAACATAACAACAACTATATTACTGTCTTCGCTGGCGGTACTGGGTCTGGGAAATCATGGGGAGCATTAAGTCTTGGTGACTTAGTAGATCCAAACTTCACAGTAGAAAATGTAGTATTCACTCCATTAGAATTTGTTAAAAGGGTTGACTACCTAATTGAGAATAATCAAAAGGGAGCAGTGATCGTATTCGATGAAGCAGGGACAGAAGGAATGTCAAGCAGGGATTGGCACAGTGCAGGGAACAAAAGTATTAACTCATTGCTTCAGACCTTCAGAAGTAACAATCTTATCTTAATTATAACAGTACCTTATGCAAGCTTTATTGATAGTAGAGCAAGGAAACTATGTGATAGTATAGTGCAGTTCCATAATGGATCAGTGCATAAGACAGACAAGATCAGTACAGCTAAGATCCAGAAGATCCAACCTAGTCAATACAATGATAAGATATTGATGCCTTACCCTAAGTTTAAGACTAGGAATGGTACGCTTCAAATGAAGTCTATCTCCTTCCCTAGTCCACCAAGATACTTGATTAATAGGTATGAGAAGCGGAAGGCTGAGTTCAATAAATCAGTGAGATCCAAAGCTGAGAGAGGTATGCGGCCTGACCTTGAGGCGAACACAGTCGAAGGTGCAATCTTGACTGATGTGCAGAAAGAAATTTTCGAGTTATACGAAAAGAAGGGAAAGACTCAGAAGGAGATCGCCGAGATAAGAGGGTGTGGTCAGTCTGTGATCTCAAGGGCTAAGAAATCTATCGAGAGAATACTGAGAAGACGCTTAGTCCCACAAGGTCGAGAGGGCTGACTTGGCCAGTATGGCTCTATTACTACTACTATTATAAGACCCCCCAAAAAAATTAAAATAAAAATAAAAGTTTAACCTAAATGACTTAATAATTGTTAAGTCGAAAGATTTATATATGAAATGAACTTAGGAAGTGATGAGGTAAAAGAAAAATGACAGACATACAAGACATAGTTGCAATAGTTGTGATGGTACCACTAGCACTCTTTATGATATTCACAAGTGTCCTACTGGTACACTACACTTTTTTTGTTCAAACCACTCACGACTACTGCGAAGACAAAGGATTTGATTATTCAACATATAACTCGGATGATCACCTCAAGGTAGAGGGTGGTTACATTCGATGCTGTAAAGAGAAAGCAGACAGTAACCATGAGATAATAGAATCATGCAAGATAATCAAAGATGGAAGAGATCTTCCATGGTATATGGAGTAGAAAAAAATGGAATTAAAAAGGTTTAAGAATATGATGTTTGCAGTGTTCCTTTGTGCATTTCTTTTTTTCGCATTCAATATGGTATTTAATGTACTGCATGAAAGATCAACCCCTGAACCCACTGAGACTCATTGTTACAGATACTACCAAAAGACAGGTGTTTTTGGTGGAATGGCAGAGTTAGAAGTTAGCTGCGAATCAAACTATGATTTCATTCGTTGTAAAGGAGAAGGAAGGCCTGTTTTTGAAGAAAACGAGAAACAATTTGGTGATGCACAATGTTAAAAGCGTTCGCAATATTATTAGTAGGAGCAGTCGTTGCTGGGATCCTAATGAGAGTGATTAGAAGATGAAACACCTAGACTGGCAAGCAGTGGTATTCCTCATCATGTGTGCAATATTCTTATTAAAAGTATTCGGATGGAAACCATCATACATTGAAGAATGGAGAAAAGAGGAAGCAAAGAATGAACAGAGAAAAAGAATATAACAACTACTTACTACTTAGCAAATACAGCCCGAACACATACTACATCTACAACTGTTACGCTAAAGAATTATTCAACCACAAACACACAGGCATAATCAACCAAGAAGATATCAACTACCTCTTAGCAAAACATAACCACAGAGTGTACAGAGCCTTCCTAAAATCGTTCCTGGAACTATTTAACGATACACACCTTAAGATACCAAAAGTTAAAGGAAGAGCCAGACAGAAGCGATTAAAGTACCTCACAAGGACAGAAATCTATAAACTTATAGCTAAACTGCCAGAAAGAGAATCAACACTCATTGAACTCATGTTCACCACAGGACTAAGAATAACTGAAGCTGTCAACCTCAAAGTCAAAGATATTGATCAAACTGAATCTACTATCAAAGGTATTGGAAAAGGGAACAAAGATTTCGAACAACCAATAACTAAAGGACTCAGGAAAAGGTTATACATGCTTGCGAACCAAACCGACAGAAAGTATGACCAAACAGTATTCTATTATGGTGAAGTTAAATCTCCAAGAAAGAAAGCATTATACGAAATACAAAAGAATGCTAAACTGATCGTGTTCAAACATGTAACTCCGCACATGATCAGGCACAGTTGCGGGACATTCCTTCGTGAACAAGGATGGGATTTAAGAGAAGTGCAAGAGTTCCTACGGCATAGTCAACTTGAAACTACCAAGATATATACGCATGTTGATGCTAAGAAGTTAAGAGATAAATGGAGAACTACGTTTTAAAATGGTAGAAGGTGGCTTTTTGGTGGGACAAATTATTGGGTGCTTGACGATCACACTCACCTTAATCTACAGCTATTTTGAATTAAAAAAACTATAAAAACTGCCTTATTTTTGCAACACTCACATTGTTATCCATACCATAACTTAGTGCTGATTTAATATCAAAGGGATCTCTTGTGGTTCTTGCCTTCTGTGCCAATGCTTTGAAATGATCAAATTTATGAGGCAAATTCATGAGAGTTTGGCGGAAGACTTATATATAAGCTTTGTGCTAAAGTTGACTATAGAGTCTCAAATTGAGACTACTAATGAGGTGAATGAGATGGTTGGAGAAAACATGAGAAGGAAAATGATTGACGATTCCGCATTATTTGAATTGCTTGGAAAGAGTCAAAATATGAAATTATTGGAGTATTTTTTAGAAACAGAAGGAGAAGAATTATTGTTCTTTAGTGATATAGCGGAAGCTACAAAAGTAAGAAGGGACAGCATTAGACCATTGCTTGACCGATACTCCCAGATTGGAGTGATTAAAGTAGTAACTAAAAGAAAAAGAAATCTATATCAGTTCAATAAATCAAACCAATATTCTCGCCTTTTAATGCAAATTTATAAGAAAGTATTGAAAGATAGAAAAAATTTTTCTTAGGGTTTCTTCAACCCTTTTTTTATTAATTCAATCACAGTAAGATTGTTGTTTTATAATGTGTAAATAATAAGCTCTTTATTACACAACGCCGTTTTAAAACTTCTTCAAATAACAAGGTTCGCATAAATATTTGTCAACATGAGTCAGACGATCCCCTCTATATCTTCTATGAAGTATGAAATATTTCTGGCCACGATTATTAATACTACTCGGGCAAAAACTGCATGTTACATTGTCTCTCATTTGGATCATCTCTTTTGTGCAAAAAATACTAAATATGGATTTGTGAAAGCTACACCTTTAACTTCCACTACTTTAAAACCAGACCCAATTAATAATGTTTCCATTACTCCTCGTTCCCTGGTTGTCCTGTAAATGTTTCGTTTCTTACTTTGATTATAAACTCTTGACACGATATGGTTGTCGGCATTCTTAATATCAACGATCACCACACCTCCAGGTCTTAATACTTTATGAAACCCCTCCAAGATATGTACAAGTTCAGCGTCAGTGAAATGATGCAACGTATCCATACATAATAAGAAGTCATAATGATCTTTTAGTTCAAGATTAGTCAAATCTCCAGATAATACTTGCATGTTAGGCAAATTCAGGCATCGTTTCACTGATTGACGGATCATAGCATTAGAATTATCAATAGCTACAACTTTTGCATGTCTTAACTGACTCGCTATAGTGATTGAGTAATCTCCACCACCGCACGCCACATCAAGTATGGATGAACAGGTATCAGAATTATTAATAACCCAATCTGTGACCATTTTGTGCTGTTTTTGTCTCAATTTATGGATTACTTTCTGTTTGAACGAAGAATCAGGGTAATATTTGTCTATTTCCCATCTGTCACCTTTATCATAACTCACCATCAGTCATTATCGATTTTCAAATTGAATTCTTTCGCATTATCTGCATAAGATTTAATCTGGTCATCATATTCACCCAAACAATAGTTCAAACTTGAATAATTGACACAGTGTCCGTCACCGAGCAAGACTCCATCACTTTTCATACACATATTGTAAGCTCCCATCTGGTACATTGCGAAAGAAAGGATCAATACTGAACATAAGATTAATCCTACTGCCGCTTTCTTTACATATTTCTTTTCAATTTTCATTTTGCTAATTCCTCTTCAACTTCTGAATAAGTCATCAAGTCTTTGGGTTTAAACATGCGGTATCTCCAAGTGGTTCTCACTTGCACAACGAACAGGAACGCTGGGAATATTAAGAAGTACCATAAGTTCCATTTATCGAACTTCCACATTCCCCAGATCCCAACTGCCAACATGAACCCCCAAAGAATAGACAATATTCCTGTCACCCATCTAAGCATGAACCCCATTGAGTCCATATGATTACTGAAGACACCAATAATGTCTTTACTCTTCTTTATCGGGTTTGGTTGGTTCATTTTGTTCTATTAAAGATAAAGCAGCAGCGTGGTCATCGTCAGATACACCCAAAGCGTCAACTTTCTGTCTTGCGTTCTTGATGCCTTCTCCTTCGCCAACAGATATGGCAACAGCTTTTGCGCCAGTCTCAACTCGCTCTCGGAGTTTGGCGATCACCTTTCGTTTTCTCTCGCTAAGGTTTTCGTCGTCACTCATAGCCAAAAGTTTCATTACTTTTTTTGCCCTTCCTTTCGCCTGCAAAGTCCTTTTCTTTAGTTCTTCATCGAGAGCTTTTTTGTTGCTGGGCAAATTCTGCCGTTTAGCTTTAAGCTTCTCATTCAATAACCGACGCTGCTCTTTGTTTAATTTCATATTAGATCTCTATATTTTTCTGGTATTAATTCGTGTCTTTTTTCTCTCTTCTTTCTTTGTTGTTCAGCGGTTACATAATATGCCATACCAGTTATAGCACTGATCACTGCAACTAATGCTAAGAGGAATGCAAACTCATTAACACTCATGAACACATAAGGTTCGCCTAATATTGGTATTTTTAACATTTTATTTCCTCTTCACAGAATTTTTTTAATGCCATTCTAAGAACCGCAGTACGTCCGACCATCATACTTGTTGCTTTTCTATCTAACATCTCAGCCAATTCTAATGGTACATCAGCAACAATTTTTCTCTTTGTTTTTATACTCATCTTATTTCACCTTCTTATACTTTAATTCTAATCCTTCGACCATGGATGATTTACTATTATTGATTAGTTCAACATATTCATCTTTGTTAAGCCGAAGTTTGACCACTGCATCAAACCAAGTGTTACCTTGATCATCAACAGAAGTCATTGATTCGCCCAGGATCAAATCTGCCATTTAGACAGACTCCTCTACTGGGATTAATGTCTTTTGATCTTTTGGTAAAGATAAAGAAATCGCTTCCATGATTGTATAATCTTTGGAGGTTCCTTCACCTTTAACCAATACTGTCACTTCTTTCCCTACCAAGGTTCCTTGATCAGCAGCATACAATGAAAGTTGACCCCAGAGTGATCTTGAAGTTGGTTCATCTGCTTTAGAGACAGACCATACTTTCACTTTATCAGATCCGCTTTGCTGAACTTTGAAATCTACTTTGTAACCGGTACCATCTTTATACTGTACCAATCTTTTTTCCGCACCATTATCTAAGAATACTACTCTGTGTTGTCCAGCTGATAAGTTTAACCATTCAAGCTGTTCTCTTAATTCACTTACTTCATTTTTCCAATTTCTTTCCATTTTTGTTGTCTCCGTTTGTTTGACCACTTGCAAGACTCTTTGGTCTCTGTGAGTCATTGTTTTGTATTTTATGACCATGATAAATTATTAAGTATGAATCTGTTTGATAATTCACAATTAACAGGGATGCCCATTTTCCTTCTTCGTAAATCTGCTTTTTGTTGAGTTTTCGATCTACTTTGAATGTACCACCCATCAAGTAATACTTGTCCTTCAGATAATTTTATTTTCGTTTCCATGATTATGAGGTGGCGAGGGGAGGTGGTAAACCTCAGAACCCCTCGCCGGTTAGAGGTGAGGATAGCGGGGAATGTGGCTCCGCTACCTTCTGGTTTTGTGAAAAAACATTATTTTGTTCAGTATGATTGATATGCAACCCCATACTAACGCTATTGCCCAAAATCTGACAATGTGTGTCGCAGTAAGATACATCCAGTATAATACTAAGACTAATAAAAATGAATAACTAAATCCGTGCCAGAGTGACTGTTGAGTCATGTCGGTATATTTTAACCGTTCCTTTCTTTTTGAGGATGTCAAGTTCTTCTTTCCCTATTACGATTTTAATATTCATCTTGTTGCACCCTTGTATATTCTGCGATAACGTGTTGTGTTAATAAGTGAATAGTTCTTCCGGATAAATCACTCGGATTTATACCTTTTAATACCTCTTGCAAATTCATCTTCCCATACCTCTTTTAGTTGAATAGTTCTTTGTTGTAATTGTTTGACAAACTCCAAATACCCATGGTCATGTTTGACCTTGATCAGTTTAGGGTATTCTGCCAACACTTCTTTTGGAGTTGGTGTTTTTATTTTCTCCATAGTAATGTGTAATTGCGTTTGCTATTTAATATTTCCTTGACATTTCAAAGTAGTACTCCCTATGAGTTAGTGGTCACAGCAAGTTTATATATCGGAGCAATATCTCAGTTAAGATATTAAAACATTATTGGAGGAAACAACAATGGAAAAAGATGTAATTTTCAGGAGGACTCTTCGTTCTCTTGGTACAAGCATGGGGACTTCACTACCAATCGAGTTAGTGCGATTCCTTGAAGGGCAACATGGCGACGTACTTGCTATGTGTGCAAGAAGCGGTAAACAAGGAAAAGGGATCTGTATATGGATCGATAAAAAAGTGGATGGAGACAAATAAAGTGGTTCTAAAGAGGTGGGATAATATTCAGGACAAGGTTGCGATCATCCAAGAAGCACGTAATAAGTATGGGTGTTTCAAAGTAGCACAGAAGTTTGAGAAGCCAATCATATACCAAGGCAGAGAAATCGAATGGAGTAAACACATCGATGTATTAGATCTTTGGTCTACTGAAGAATGGTGGAGAGTTGAGAGAGCAAACAACAGACAGATCTTCCAAAGCGAGATTGTACTAGATGTTGATCCTGAAGAAGGAGAAACAATCATCCAAATCTCAGAAAGGACAAAAAAGATTGTTGATTCCCTACATGCTAATGGATTTGATTTCACTGCTTACTTCTCAGGGAGCAGAGGGCATCACATTCATTTAATCATACCTCAATTAGTACTACACAACTCCGCAACCCGCAGAAGGATAAGAGAACGATTTCTCAAGAAGTATAATTGTGATTTACAAAAAGCTAGTGATAACACAATGATTGCAATGGAACATTGCCCGCATTGGAAGACTGGAAATAAAAAAGTGGTGGTAAAATATGAATTCGCTAAATAAAGTTATAGACATAGGAAATGAATTTGCAAAAGTGACTGGTGCAGATGCTGTAGATGAACTGGATCAAGTAAGGAAAGAGTTTCTTTCCATTTATTACCAACCAGAGAAAGGCGTTGATCTTGCAGGTGCGACAGAAGTCATTGTAGATTATATTAATGAAAAATATTGGATTTATACTGTAAGAGATGATGACCGAAACGAAATGTGGATCTACCAAGAAGGGATCTACACACCTAATGGAAAAACAGTTATCAAAGAGATTGTGAGAGAAGTCACATTAAAACGATATAAAAAATCAGTGAGTGATGTTGTAATCTCTAAGGTAGAAGCAGACACAGGCATTGATAAACATAATTTCTTCAAAGAAGAAGATTTGAAGTATTGTTGCTTGAAAAATGGTGTGTTTGATTTACAACTAGGAAAATTGTTGCCATTTACTCCTGACCTTCGTTTTTTCAATAAGATAAACGCTAGCCATGATATTAATGCAACATGTGAAGGGATAATAAAATTCTTCAAGTCTGTCCTTTCATCCGATATTGACTTAGCCTTAATGCAAGAAGTTATTGGGTCTTGCTTATACAGAGAGTATAGATGGGAAAAGAGTTTTATGTTCTTGGGTTCTGGGAGGAATGGTAAAGGGAAAAGTATCGCATTAATCAAAAATTTCCTTGGAGCAGACAATGTTAGCAGTTTGAGTTTATCATCAATAGCAAATGGTGGGACTATGGTTGGTGATCTGTTCGGCAAGCTTGCAAATGTGGCTGGTGATCTGAGCAAAACTAGTTTGAAAGAAACTGGTTTGTTTAAAGAAGTAACAGGAAGAGATATGATTACATGCGATAGGAAGTATAAAACTCCACTCCACTTTGTGAACTATGCTAAGATGGTCTTCTGTGCGAACGAGTTACCTTATGTTTATGACAACAGTTTAGGGTTTTATGATAGGTGGGAGATCATTGATTTCAAGTACACCTTTGTGCCAGAATCAGAATACAACGAAGCAGATGATAAGAAGTATCTTAAGATAAGGGACCCGAATATCATAGATGCAATAAGCACACAAGAAGAGTTAGATGGATTATTTCTTTGGGCTTATGAAGGATTACAACGATTAATGAATAACAGTTCATTTAGTAAGTGTATGAGTTCTGATGCAACGAAAAGGCAATGGATGCGAAACTCTAGTAGTTTTAATGGGTTCATAATGGATTGTACAAGTATAGCATTAGACTCTTGGGTTTCTAAGGAAAAACTACGCCAATATTATATGATGTATTGTCAGTTGTATAAGTTGGACTCTGCAAATGATACTGTGATCAAGAAAGCATTAGAACTGGAAGGAGTAGGTGATTCAAGGAAGAGCGGCACTTGGGGTTGGTTTGGAATCTCATTAAAGAAGTGGGAAGATATCTTCAAGGACAACAAAGAATTATTGATCAAAGCTTCAACAATCCAATCTAATCTTAATAAGATAGGTGCTATTACTGAACCAGAGATATTAATAGTTACTGAAGAAAGGATCAAAGTGTAAGGGTATGTAAGGGAAGTAAGGGTAAATCCAAAAGTATTTCCAAGTGAGTGTTTCAAATTACTTTCGGAAAAGGGCTTACTTCCCTTGTTCACCCTTGCATCTAAGAGTTGAAATACCCTGGACTTCATGGACACACTGGGCAGAAACACCTAATTGATTAAAACCTTTAATCAAAACAACAACGAGGTAAACAAAATGAGAAATAAATCATTCACTGAAAAAGAAGTTGACCAACTAATAAGACGGATGTTGCGTGAAGATGTTGAAGAATATCATAAAATACTAAAGCAAAAGCAAGAGATAAAAGAAATAAAACAAACAGAGGAACAACAAGACCAAAAGAAGAAGGTTGTTGAGGAATTAAAAAATTTATTCATTCAAAATAGAGGGACATATTACAATGGCGAGAAAATTAGGTTGTTTAAGAAGATAGCTCACAAACACAAGATGATGAGTAATTGTATTGAATCATTTAATCGCAATCAAAAGGAAGTAGAGGAACTAGTAAATAAAGCACAACAACTTGATAAATTAAAAAAAGAGCATCCACTGATCGATCGATATTATAGCGTCCAATTATTCGCAAGAATTCGTTTCGCACAAAGATGTAAGAAATGCACAGTGGAAAGATCAGGAAATCGATTTTTAGATATGATTAATTTTTTCAGTTCGGCAACTTGCGCCAAACATAACTATTCAAACCTTGATTAAAACCTTTAATCAATACATTGTAACTACTCCATAATGTGCAGACAGTTTTATATACTGTTGTGCCTTTACAACCTTAATATGGCGAAAACAATAAACTACAGAGAGTATGTGCAACTATTAGAACAATTATATGAATTAAACAAACCAACAGTTGCAAAGATAACAAAATCTAAACAAAAAAAAAATCACTCATGTATATCAAGAAAATTTACTCGTATGATCAAACTAAGATTGGTTGAATCAAATAAAGGGAATAACATTTATAATCAAAATTATTTGAGTTTAACAAGAAAGGGTAAACATTTTATTTTTCTTAATAAGATGTTAATTGGGAAAGAAGATGAAATTTCATACTTGAAAGACCAAATTAACAAACTTGTAACTACTCCATAATGTACAGACAGTTTTATATACTAGATGTACATACATAATACTATTAAACAACAACGAGGTAAACAAAATGATAAAAGAATGTAATTTGGAAGTATATAGTAAAGTAGCAAATGAGAAGAACTGGTTAGACCAATTCAAGGAGTGGTAAGAATGGGAAGATTACATCTATTAGAAATAATCTTAACTATCAGCCTACTCATAATTGGATTACTGTTCTTGGTCTTTATTGGTACGGCAGCAAGAAGTGACTTCTCAATAGAAGAATGCACCAAATACGAAGAACAGTATCACATTGAGACTAAACTTGTCCCTGGCAGTTGGTTTGAATCTGCTGAATGTTATATCATGACAGAAGATGGCAGAGAGATCGAAGTAGATGATTTTGATTTGTCGGCAACAATAACGCCAAGGAGGGTGAGATAATGGGATTCATAATAAAAGGAATAAGTTTATTTTTAGTGGCGATAGTGTTTGCATTAATTATTGGTGGCGGAGTAATGAGTCACAACATGGAAGTAGAAGACTGTCAACTACTAGAAGAGAATGGGTTCGAAACTAAATCCACTTATATCCATTCATGTCAAGTGCAATTGACTAATGGGAACTGGGAAGCTGCATCAGATGAATTGATCGACCAGTATAAAGAATACAAGAGGAGTGATTAAAATGATTACCTACAAATCAATGGCGATCCTTGCCTGGACTTTAGTGTTATGGGTTATAGGAGTTCAATGTTTATGGGATAAAGTTGGCAGTAAATACATAATGATATTTTTCATAATTTGTTTATTGCAGATGGGCATCTTATTGGAATTATTTGATACAAACCAAGAGGGACACAAATGGAAAACATACCAAAAGTAAAACGATTAAACATCAGGATCACTCAAGAAGATTACGACTTCCTTAAATGGGAAGGGATCAATGCATCAGCACTGATGAGGAACGCAATAGATCAAAGACGTAACGAAAAGAGGAAACATGGCAAGAAGAAGTAACGAAATGGATGAAGTTGTAGTTTTTATGTTCATAGTAGTCACTGCGGCAGCCTTAATTGCAGCTTTTGCATCTGAAGATCCACCATGCATTGAAGACATTGAATATCAATGCTACGAATATACAACAGGATTCTTAGGCAGGAGTAGTAATGAACAAGTGAGCTGCCAGAAAGAGTTTGACTTCTACAGAGTTAGTGGAAGTTGTGACAGAGATGTAAGTTGGGTTGATAAAGAGTTTGGAGATATACCAAAACAAAAAGGAGATAAACAATAATGGAATACACAATCAAAGCTAAAAGAGCACGCATTCATTTCGAACAATGTGCACAATGTAAATCTGGATTATTATGTGACAAATACTTGGAGCTGGTCTAAATGGCATGGACAATGATCTTCGCAATAAGACCACATGAATACAAAAAAACCCGGCTTAATTATTGGAAAGAGGTAGAAAGAAATGGCAAAACAAATCAAATGTCCCTACTGCAATTCAAAGATTAAAATAGAAATAAACAATTACTCAACACCAAGGTGCCACTTTTGCAAACAGAAGATCAACCCACAACTTATATAAACATGGTCGCACCTAAGTATTAACATGACGAGTTAAGGTTCCCAATCCCTTTCCCTCTCTTTCTTTTACTCGTCATTTTTTTCTTTCTTTATATCGCACCAAGTAGTCTTGCACCGATAATCATCATCACGATCACTACAACGAAAGCTACAACTGAACCCATGATGACTTCTAAAGTCATGGTTGCACCGCGGTACATCATGAACCCGAGAGCTACCATACCAGCGAACACTACAGCTATGATCGCAAAGAAAGAACTGAATGTATTAATTGCAGCAAGCCCATTAGAAGTCACTTCATCACTTTGTGAACAAAAAGGTGTAGCTTGAAAATAATCTTTAAACACACCAGTGCATATACTTAACCCATCAAAATATACTTCGTCAGAAACAGTTATCGTTGAAGGTTCAGTGGTATCAATCGAAACATAAGTTCGCTCGTCAGAAACAAAAGTCACGCCAGACTCAACAGTGACAGCGAGAACACTAGGTGAAAGAAACAGTACCAAGATGAATAAAGTAAATAGTGTTCTCATTTTTCATTTTGTATTATCATTTTCCTAAGTATACCACATTCAATGTAGCATGTTCCACTATGAAGTCAGCAGAGTTCTCTTTATTCTCACCCATAAGCGTAAGCTTTTCACCAACACTCAGTCTCACTATACATGTTCCGCCCATTGAACCGATTGAACTTGCACCACTAGTTGTCCTGTGTGCTTCGCAATCTTCTTGGGCTTCACCATTAACACCGACAGAAGTTCTTATATCCCTGTTACTTAATCCACTCACACTCTCTGAATGATCCATTTTGTATACTCCTTGAACTTCGACAGTCAATGTGTACCCATTAAGTGTGAATCCATTATCGTCATCAGAACTAAGGTTTGTAAAGTTTGCCCATACATTCGGAGCGATGATGTCAATCGTAGAATTTTCATTGTCATATAGTTCCCCATACAAGAAGTTACCTGTATAATTTCCATCAATGTCAAGGTCACCATCAAAATCTCCGTCACCTGTGATGGATAATGCGTCAGCAGTTATTAAAGAATTTGTTATGGTTGTTGCAGCAAACACTACTGAGACGAATGCGAATGTCATGAATGCGAACATCACCAATTTGCTTGTGTTGAGGTCAACCATTTATTACCTATTTTTCTTACGACATTTTAAACACATCTTATAATGTGAATAATTACTCTTATTACATTTTGAACAAGTCTTGTATACGTATGCCATCTTAGTATCTCCACTTCTTATCTTTCTTTTTCTTCTGACCATAATCTAATCGTTGTAAATGTGATAATGCCATTCCGCCACCATAGACAGAAGCCATCGGACCATACATACTACTCATTGCAACAAGACCACTATTAGCTGTGGAAGCTACTGGAGTTCCAGCAGCAACAGAACCTACAATCTGGGATCCTACACTAACGCCTATTGCAGAAGCCACAAAAGATCGTGACCCATAATCTACATGTTTCTTTTTCTTCTTATTATAATACATCATTTTTTAACTGGCACCCCTTTAAATTTTTGATGAGGATTCCTTTGTTTAACATTAACGATAACAAGTTTCCCACTCTTAGTCTTCCTGAATTTTACCCAGGCATCCATCCGATTATTGAACGATTGACAATATTTGTAACTGGCCATCTTAGTATCTCCTCTTTGATTTCAAATCTTGAAGTTGTTTATTAATTTTGTAACGCTGGTATTCAACTTTGGCAGCAGACAGTTTAGCTTTCTCTCTTGACAGTTTAGCTTTAGGCTGTTGACGTGCATGATAATATTTGGCTCCACGTTTTGCTTCACTCCAAATAGCAGCACCAACTCGTGATAGTCTTGATCCAGTAGGACCTAACTCTTTCTTAACCACAGCAGCTTTCTTCCTGAACCTTGCTTTGTACTCAGCAACTTTCTTATTCATTTCATATTCTCGGACGTATTCTTTCATAGTATCACCACTTAGGTTTGTAAGGCACATAATTTAATCCAGCACTAGTGTTAGCTGTGCTACTCATAGAATTAGATTTTGATCTTAACGATTCACGTCTTGCACGAATTTCATCAATCTCAGATTGAACTTTCATTAGTTCTAATCTTTCATTGGCTCGTTTAATTTTGTTCTCAGGTTTTTGGTTCTCCGCGACCTTATTAAAAAAACCTTTGACTGCAATACTAATATTGTCTAAGAAGTTACTTTTATTATTATTAGTTATTGCCTCTCCCATAAAATAATTCCCAAAAAATGTAATCTAATCAAAAATAAAAAAAGAAGGGTGGAATCCCACCCAAAAATTTACTCTCAGTTTATCTAAACTGGAAGTAAAGGAGTAATCCACCAATGATTACAGCAGCTGCTAAGGTGATCGCGATAATGTTTTGCCAAGATGACAAAGTTACTAGTGCGGTCAGTCCGTTAGTTGCGGTTGTGTTAGCTTCAGCTACAGTGTTTGATTCCTGTAGTGTACCTACGATGTTTGCTCCTACTGACAGTGTTACTGCCAAAACTACAAATGCGATTCCATATGGAATCAAGTCTCTCATATCCATTTTATTTTCCCCCAATTAGTATTGGTTTTTTTTGTTTGTTTATCTAAATTTAAAGTACATTAGTAATCCACCAATGATCACAGCGGCTGCTAAAGTGATTGCGATGATGTTTTGCCAACTTGACAATGTAACGATCGCAGTCAATCCGTTCCCCGCGATAGTATAATCTTCTGCACAACCATCGAACCCGATGATCCCTTCAGAACCACCAGTCATGTTTGTCCCACAATTGTTCCCAGTACCTGTGAATGCGGTCTGAGTTGTACCAACGATACTTGCTCCTACTGATAATGTTACTGCTAAAACAATAAATGCTACTCCATACGGAATTAAGTCTCTCATATCCATTTTGAATTTCCCCCAAGCGTATATATGTATATACGCTGTATAATAAATAAGAAAAAGCATATACGAGTATATAAATCCCTAGGCCCATATATAGCTATATATATCCCATACTACTAGTCAGTAGCGTGCAAGATGATCGCACTACCAACTACTAGAACTATGGCAAGTATGAATATTTTATCATCGACAATCAACTCAGCAGCCCTTAATAAGATAGTGATTATAAATGTTAAGAACGAACTTGCAGCGAACGCCATCTTTTTATCACTCACTTGCATCAATGATACAAAAGAGATCGTAAAGGTTGACAGTAAGATCATAATCCCAAACCACCCTTCAGTAACTTCATTAGCCACTTGAAACACTGACAACAGTGTCCCACCATTTGTTAAGTTCGTAAGATTATAAGCCATTCTAGAATACCCCCAGCCGCATTAAGATTAATGCTAATGTGATTATTAAACTTAGTAATATGATTGCGTACAGTACTCCAGCAACATATGCAGGAATCCCAAGCATAGCGGCTATTCCAGTGAGTAGTGAGCTGATCCCTATAACTTGACCTAACAAACTAGTAAAAGTATTATACCCAACAGTTATGAACCTTTCAATCTGACTTAAATCACTCCCACCTTCAGTATTAAAATCATCATTTAACTCTTGTGCAAACAAAGTATTGTTCTGCCTATAATCTGTGAAGTTGGCACTCAAGTCTTCAACGTCATCTGACAAAATGACTCCTCTCTCATCAAAAAAACCATCTGCTACACTGAAAGCTAACACTCCTACAAGTATTCCGATCAACATTACTACAAACAATTTCTTAATGAATACCATCTTATCGTGCCCTCTTGAATAATATTATCCCTGCCAAGATCACTAACGCGATCAAAATCTCTATTGAAAGGAATGTCAACCCCATAAAGTATGCGGCCACAACTCCTATCGCTGTAAATACAATCATTGCTTCTGCCATAAACATTCCTGCGAAAGCTATTGTACCAATAACTATTATGGAAAGTAAAGTTCCATACGAACCAAGGGTCTTATACAATCCTCCCATGGTGGCTGTGATTTGTTGCAAGAACACTTTACCTGAATCGTAATACACATAACCCTTACCTACAAAAGTTCCAGCACTCTGGTTCAATAAATAAGTGATGGTCGCAGTACTACTGTCAACGCAAGTCTCATTGATCAAAGCTTCACCTTGAGTGGTTGAATGATAAATCTCTAAACAACCTGTGACAACGTTACCAGACGAATCATCAAAAAAGAATGTGAACAAATCTGTCACGTTCGAATAGTTCACATAATAGTTCACATAATTTTCACCAAGCAATATTGAAGAAGTGACGTCTTCCAAACTCACATAGAAATATAACTCTGTCGAATAGACTGGGCTTCCCCCAGAAGTATAAACTGTACTACCTGCAACATCGATCGCAAACTTATAAGTCACATCATTAAGGTCAAGGCTTGCAATAGCAAGACCATTAACATCTGTCAACACTGTCTCAATTAATGAATATGTGCTTGTCGCTGGATAATACCTTTGAACATTAATATAAGCCCCTGGCACTGGCACTCCTGCGGTATCAAACACATACAAGGAAACATCACTGGGTGTGCTACTATTAATCAAATATAGTGAAAGGTCATTAGACTCATTAGTATAAAGAGTGTCCAATAAATAATATAACCTAGTATCATAACTCGGTGCTGAATATTCAAAGTAAGCATCACCAAACAATACTGCGTCTTCTGGATAAATGCATAATCCATAATTGCTTGCACCAGTCAATGAAAAACTTGTATTAAACTGAGTGGTTGAATCTGAAGAGTTTAATGTGAACGCAACCTCAATGTCACCCACAACTTCGCCAAGAGTTTCTTCATCAAACAAAGTAATGTTAAGACTTGTTTGGTTAGTGAGAGGAGTACTCTCGCAAGTGAACAATCCTACGCCGTAAGTAGTCTGCACTAAGACGTCACCTTGCCTGATAAAATCCTGGCCATCATAAGTCACATTAATATATCCAGTGACATTAAAATCTTCACTGAACCCTGAGATTTCAGGTATTGACACTGCGGCAGTCCAAAGGTTACCAGCAGACGTTGCAGTATAATTAGCAGTACGATTAAATTCCACTGCTGCATAATTGATCACAGCAGGAGTCTTGACACTAGCGTTGAATGCAAAGTTTGCAGTTGCAAGAGAAATACTGTCTGGATAATTCTCAGCACTGACAAAATATTTCCAATGCAAAGTCTGACTTTCTGGTGCAGTCAAATCTTGGGTAGCTGTGAAATTCTCATGTTCTAAATTGTATTCCCAATAAAAAGATACACCAGTATTATTAACTTCAATAAGCGGAGTGATCAAACTTGTATTAAACTCGACATAACTATTATTAACCAAATTAATGTCTGTTGTATAATTAGTACTATTGTAAATTAAGTTCACTGAACTTGCACCAGTAAGATTAAAATCTTCAACGAACAAACTGAACGTCTCATTATTAGTCTCATCAGTCGGAGAATTAAATATGGAACTTATAGTAGCTACTGGGTTGATAGGTTCGGCTGGACATGATGTTCCGTTCCAAACATAATAACCATTAATTGTTGTTGCTCCAGTACCAGCCTCAAAATCAGTACGACCAACATCCACTACATTCCGAAATCCAAAATTAGTGGTCACATCAAAATCTGTATTATTAGAAAATGTAATATTCTTTGTATCTACACTCATATCAAAAATTACTGAGACATTATAACTGGTCCCGATGTTAACATCAAACCCAGTATCAGTTAATGACCCATCATGAATTTTCCAAGTTGCTTCTGCTAATTGTAAACTAACTTGAGACGCACCAGTAGGATCTTCAGTACTAATACTTGGTCTACCAGAAGCCGAAGCGAAAGTAAGGTTATCTATAAAAGAAGTGAACACTGCATTGTCTGCTTGCAGTAAAGGATCATAATTCAAATAGTTGTGAGCTGAAGCGTTCAACACTACAGCATCATTAAAATAAACATAATCAGTAGGATCAGTACTACAAACTACTCCTTCGTATTCAAACGCTAAAGCTGAAGCTGATAACATTACCATCATTACTAAAAAGATCATAACGAACTTCTTCATAGTACACCATCACCTCTCTTCGCAAACAATACGATCGCTACAATAAAACTTAACCCCATACAATAGAAAGGGAAGTTTGTTAATAAGTGGTCAATGATCGGGAACGCACCAGACGCTGCCAACAGATCTGTACTAACCAACTCTTCATATGCGTTACTCAGTATTGCACTTATCACTGTGATGAATGCGTACACTACCAGCGAGACAAAATAAAAGATAGGGTGCGCCCGTATAAAGAACGAACTTACTATCACCGTTAACCCGAGTCCCACCATAACAAATAAGAATATACCATCGAACACACCATCATAAGTTGAATAGTTGTCACCGAACACAGCTTTCGCATCCGCAGTCATATCACTCGCTTGGATCTCAGTGTTCATCTCACCATAAATGTAATAACCAAGTACGAAGCTGAAAGCTATAATGAATAAGAATACAGGTATAACTATTAAGTCCTGTAAGTTCCCTTTCCTGGATTTAAAAATCCCACATTTTGAAGCCATTATCTTTATCTTTCCGTTTCGTTCTTTGGTTATATTCTCTGAATCTTTGTGCAATGATCTTACTTGTTTCAATTCGAGTGAAATCTTTTGCTACACCCATTGATGCAGCCTTGAGTGACAACTGCTCCCTGGTCTGTTCTAATAAGTCATCCATATCTTTGTGAATGTATGTTCTCTTCACTTTGTAGATGTATGCCCTCTTCGGTCTTCGTTTCATTGTACCAAGTCATTATCTTTCTTTTCTTTATTCTCTGCCATATGTTCTAATACTAATTTGATGAAATAGATTATTACGTACGCTATACAGAAAAATGTGATCGCTATCATTCCTTTAAACAATCCACTGAACAATACAGTCACTGTATCTAATCCGCTAACTTCTGCAACACGGATCATGAACGCAGTGATCACATCTAATAGGAACGGGATCATCAGGAAACTTAACAGTCTGATCACCATATGCATCTTGTCAAGGAATAATAATAGTCCACCGAACAAAAATAGTATCGCAGTGAGCCCGAACATT
>Ga0233411_10000111_pt1 | contig 28275 bp, 29 predicted proteins | sample Na_anoxic_2_MG_FD_179799 | JGI IMG/M metagenome (GOLD analysis project Ga0233411, IMG submission 179799) | Seawater microbial communities from Saanich Inlet, British Columbia, Canada - Na_anoxic_2_MG | ecosystem: Environmental > Aquatic > Marine > Inlet | place: Canada: British Columbia...
TTGCGTGATTACTACCGATTCGGAGAACGGGCGCTTTACTATTGGTGCGATAGCGCTATAAGGGTCCTCAAGGTTGGGGATTCCGTGTTAACCGAGGAGGAGAATGACCTGGAAAATAGTGGGAGCTGAGTGGACCCGGGTAGTGAATATTCTGACGCTCAGATGCTCATGTGGGAGTACTACACGCGTGCTCGCAAACAAGCGTAGGGTGAAGTGTTCTGGATGTGGCACCTTGGGAGATTTGTTGTTTATAAAAGGGAGTAGTTGTGGAGGACAAGAAGGGAAGGGCCCTGGAGTGCCCTAAATGTGGAAGTGGGGACCTTGCTTTGTGGGGATATACCACTTGGGATATTCCAGGGGGCCTAAAGGCGAAGTACCGTAAATATCGATGCAACGCATGTGGAAGGCGAACGTCGCGTCCCTTGGCTGTTGTGGGGAAGAACAAACGTAAGTCCGTGAGTGTAAGCGATTATACCCCGAAGTGGGAGAGCCATCCTGATCTCTACTACTTGAAGGACTTGTGATTTTGTCGAAGGAAGTCGGCAATCATCATGGCCATGTTGCCGACGTCTATGGCTTCTCCGATAGCGTTAGCAGAGGTGATGTTCTCGTTTTGTGCAACTTCATTTAGGTGTCCCTTGGGGCTGTAAATGGCTCCAAGAGCTTCGCAGAGTTCCTCAGTTTCTTCGTGGAGCCGTTGGAGCAAGAACCTTAGGTCGGAGACAAGCCATCCGTCTCCGTCTAGTGTGTCCCTGTGAGAGTGCTTCTCTAGGGACTTGTTCATTTCTTGGGAGAACCAGTTTACAGCTTCTCTCATGAGTTCCTCCTGATTACCAGTTTTGTGAACAGGTAGGCAAGGCATCCTCCAATAGTCATGATGGAAAAGAGGAAGAGCCAGTTCTTGTTGGTGTAAACAACAGAGGACCAGGTAGCAGAGTCACTTTGGCCTTCGACCATAAGCTCCAGTGCTATGGGGTATGAGGCTATGCTAAGGAGTGTCAAAGTTGCCAGGAGTGTAGCGAAGAGCAAAGTCTTTATCGGCATAGTTGTCCCCTGTCTTTGTGTAAAGTTGGTAAACGTCCAAGGTGGGGTTGAGGGTCGCTACTGATGTAGCAAAAGTGTTCGAGTCCCAGTTGACGTAGAGCCCGTTGTCATAGGTGCTGTGGTCCTTTAGAGGTGGAAGGTTGATGTTGGGGGTGTTGGCATCGGGGGTGAGGAATATGGGGTGTTCCTTGATGATTTGCAGAGGGTTGTCAGGGTGTTCCCATTCCCAATAGGTGGCGACAACTTCGGCTTCGGGCCCGGCACTGACAACCAGGATGTCGCTGTAGTCCGTAATGGATTCGATGAGCGTGTAGATCTTTCGGGATTGTGTTGGAGTTACGTCGACAGTGTCCCCAATGTTGTAAAATCCGAAATTGATGACGAGAAGTGAGATGGCGCCTCCAAGGATCAGAAGTTGGGGCCCTTTTGGGGCTTGAGCTGCGGCCAGCCCTATGAAGAGGGCAAAGAAGGCGCTGGAAAAGGCCAAATACGTGACCCAGGAGGGTTCGTTGGACCAAAGGTATACGCTGGCCGACAAGACCGTGATAACGGCGAAGTAGCGGGCTTCTCGCGTGTTCTTAGCGAAGGCTAAGAGGGCAAAAGCAAGCCCTCCGGAGGCGAGGATTACAGGGACAGCATCTTGGGCACGTGCGAATGTTCGTGTAAGTGCTAAGCTTCCAAAACTTGAGGAGGCTTCTAGGGCAGCGTTTAGGGGGTCCCCGGCGCTACCAGTGTCATTGGGGCATAAGAAGGTTTGAATGTACGCCAGGAGGCCTAGGGAGGTGATTCCGATCATTTTGGTTATAGAGGCTCCGTCCCGTTTGGCGTATAAGTAGAGGGGTACAGCGGCGCAAAGGAAGGTGGGAAGATGAAGTCCAAGGCCTAGGGCCATGGCGGCTGCGCCCCAATAATGGTGTTTGGTGACAATAAGGTAGGTGGCTAGTGTGGCCACTAGGATTGTGGGAGTGTACACTTCGGGAATTACTGATTGGGTCCAAACAATGAAGGAACCGTAGAATACGGCAGCAGCGCCGTAGGGAGCCCAGGGTTCTTGGGGAACAAGATGTTTAATTGTGAGATAGATGAGTATCCCTGCAAAGAAGGTGGATAGCGCGCTAAAGAGCCCTAGAGTCCAGAAGGAGTTCCCGGGTAGGTGACAAAGGACCCAGGAAGCAGTGATATAGGTTGGGTACCCAAGAAGATTGCCGGCTTCGAAGTTTTCAGCACAATGGACCCAGCGAAACTGGTCTCCTCCCAGGCCGATACATGTCATGTCTGGCGTTACTCCGGCCAAATAGATGATAAGTATGGAGGGAAAGAAGAGCTGTCTCACTTTTTCCACTGCTGCTATTATACCTCTGTGCCAATTAGAATGGGAGGGTAGCGGTTCCGGGGGCCGTCTTTTTGGAGAGCCTTGGTAGGCTGCATAGGTCCTCTTTTTTAGTAGGGGTGATATCAGGATACTATAAGTCGCATTAAGAGGCAATGTTGGTAAGTTATTGGGAGTTACAGTAGTAAATGGCGTGGGATAAATTTGTATGTTATGATGAGAAGCGGCGGGATCAAAGAAGAGCACTTGACAACTGTGGGGTTCCGTGGTATAAGGAGTTCGGGTCCATGCGTATGGGCTCAAATCGAACCGGGGGTTGTTGCCTGAGACAACAAGTGACTAAAGGGGGCGGGCAGGTCTCTGTTGCTTGGCGTCTGAAATGACAGAAATGGGGTGGATTTATGACTGCAATGCTGCAAGTCATCTTCATGCTTTTCATCTTCACGTTTGTTGCACTAATCGTATCTGTTTGGGTGCGTTTTTCCACAAACAACAAAGTATTCTGCTGGTTTCTTGAGGGCGACAGATCGGCAAGGGTGAAGCTTCTGAAAATCGTTGACAATGACTTTGTGGTGTATGGTGGAGATAAGTATGGTGTAGACCCGGAATATGTTCGAATGGTTCGGTACCCTATGGGGTGGCCACCTTTCTTTCAAATTCCGGTACCCTGTGTCATGTTCGAGGTAGGTCGGTTTTCTCCGGTCAATTGGATTGATTGCGGAGAGCCGGGGGCCAGTTCGAAGGAGGTTGCAGCGGTTTTGGACCCGCATTGGATGAGCCTTATTGTGAAGGGCACCAAAGCGGGCCAGATTACGGCGGACAAGAACATGAGGAACCTTCTGATGCTTGCAGCAGGAGCGTCAGTAATCGGTATGGTGACCATGTTCTATCTGATAACGAAGGTTGGAAATTTGACGGGGATGGTGGATTCATTGTCCCCCTAAGGGAGGTCGGAAAATTGGAGTACCTGAGTGGTTGGGTGCACCTGGAGAGTAAAGGGGTCTAGAAGCGTGGGTTTCCGGGCCCCTTTTTGTTATGGGAGGTTGGAGATTATGAGTAGGTTCATTTTGAATAGTGATATGGCTTTGAGGAACTTCAGGGGGAGTGGTGTCTGTATTTATCAGGGTCTTGGTGGTTATACCAGGCCTCGGCTAGGTGTGGGTCGCCGGATGGGTGCTATGGGATCCGGTGTTCCTTTAGGGATCAACTACCAGGTAGGGGTTTTTGGGCGCTACCCTCGAAGAGGCCTTGGGCAGCGCTCCCGAAGAGTTTTTGGGTGGTAATTTGCGGGCGAGGGGTGGGGCCCGACAGCTGGCCTTGGCTGAGAGGAGTTGTCGGGCCTTGTCCTTTTTCGATTTGTGTGGAAGGAGAATAAGGAACATGAAGGGACTGATTAATACACCGGATCAGGCAATGAGGAAAATGTGTGGAAGTCGGACGTCGACCAGGGCATGTTTGTGGGAGATGCCCGCATCAAGTGGGGTTGTTCCAAGGCAGGCCACTCGATCAAAGGCCAAGGGAAGTGTAAAGGCCGTGCGTCGGTTCTCCCAGGGTGTGGAATCCGCGGACCGCCAGTTTGCCGGGTACATGAGGAATGTAGGGTACTAGGGTACTGGGGTACTGGATGTTGGGGGTGCTAGTTTTGTCAAGGTGAGGTGAAAAAGATGATCAGGAGTTCGGAACAGGCTATGAGGTCGATGTGTGGGGATCGGATAACGGCGCAGTCATGTCTATGGCAGTTGCCAAGGAAACCGGTTAGTGCTCGGCGCCAAAGGGTCCAGAGAATGTCCCAGGGTATTTTGAAGGCTGACCATAGGTTGGCGACACATATCCGGAGGCGAGGTATCTAGTGGGAGAGCTTCTGGATAAAAGTCGCTGGGACATGGATAGCTTGCTTGCGTGGTCGTTCATTTGGGATGATTTGCAGGCCCGTGGTCGTATTGGTGAGCTTGGCCGTAAGTGAAATCTGTCCAGTTTGGTGCAGGGTGCACCATTTGCGACTTTGGTCTCTTTGGGTCAAGAGTCTCCCAAGGGTTATGGAGCGCGGACGGAGTGTGTTCTCCAAATTTTGGAGAGTGTCCGGCGTGAGCAGAGTCAGTCGGAGTCCAGTATTGCGATGCATGAGGAGCTTGCGGGAAGTCCCTATGCAGAGGAAGAGACTCAGCGAAGCGCTGATCAAGCAGAAAGACAGGTAATGGGGAGGAGTTTCGAGGACGTTGCGCAAGACAGAGGGGTGGAATTTCGGGGTCGTAGTGAGTACGACCCAGAAGCTTTGAAGCGTGATTTTGAGCAAAGAATGCGACGGAAGCGAATAGAGGGTGGCTAAGTATGGGGTTCCTGATTATTCTTGTGCTTTGGTTGGCGTTGCTAACAGGGGTTATGCTACTTCCTCGTCTGAGTACGTTTATAGACGATTACATTCCTGAGTATTTTCCCGCCGATATGTCGGATTGGGAGCTTTTGGAAGCGATTGTTTTGATGATGCCCTTCATATTCTTGTTGTTTGTGTTGTACGGGGCCTTTCGATGGGTCACCAAAATGTAGAGGGTTAAAGGAGGATCGGACTATGGATGCAGCGTTGGGAGGCATGGTTGGACTGATTCCGGTGACAATAGCCGCAGGTGTAGCTATGAAGGTTACGGAGGCCAGTTTTGGTGCTGGGGGGACGGCGGATCGAGTTAGCCGAAGAGGGCGACAGCAACGGCGCGCTGTGCGCAGGAATGTGGCTTCGGTGAGACATGGGCCGGCGAAGCGTAAAGTGCCGCGGCGCCAAATCACAGGGATCGGCAACTTTGACAATGTGTTGCCCTAGATAAGGAAGGCAGCTATGTCTGAGTTTGAGAGCTTCGTGATTTATACCCATTCTGTGCCCCAGGCAGAGCTTCTGGTGGAACATCTCTTGGGAAGAGGATTTCGGGCCTACGGGGATGATTTGTCGGATTCGGCCATGGTTATGGTGGTGGACACAAGTCGGGGGAAGTTACTGAGAGCAATTGGGGTTGCGGGTATGAACTATTCTGGGTGGGAAGTAGCCCAGGTTGGCCATACCCGGGGTATGAAGAGGAGTGTGAGTTATGCTATGCGAGCTGTGAGAAGCAAGAAAGAGGGCGGTTTTACCAAAAAGGTGGTGAGGAAGAGGAACAAGAAGTAATGAGGCCCGTATGGAAGAAGGTTAATGGAAAGTGGCTTCTTTTGGGGGTCAACTTTCTTGTTTTTGGGAGTAGGGCTCATGGCTGGTTGGTATTGTGGAAAAGCCCTGAACTTCGGTACAAAAGTGCCCAAAGTTTGATGAATTCCTGGGACGAAGTTTCTTTCATGGGGTATTTCGAGAAACGTGGAGAGGCTGAGCAAATGTTTGCTGAGCTAGAGGAACGTAGTCCTGATCCTCGAGAGGTGACCCTGGTTGGGGTGCATAGGCCCAGTGGTGCTGCTGTAGAGAGGATGAAACGCCGGTTTGGCCTTGGCTCCGAAGATATTGAAGCGTTAATGTCCCAAGGTACGTTGTCGTCTCACCGACGGCGGGGTGCCCGGGAATCTGGGTATTTGGTTCGCTATCCTCAAGATGATCCTTTGCTCACTGTTACCCATGAAATAGGTCATTTGAAAGCACCGGCCCGGGAGGGGATGAGTGTTATAGAGTCTGAGGAGCGCGCAATCAGATGGCAGATTGATGAGTTGCGACGGATGAAGAAGTACACGCCAAGGAGGCGTGGAGAGATTGTGCGAGCTTTGTGGGGGCATTTGGAGCATGTTGATCGTGCCAGGAGAGGTGAAGAGGGTCCCTACGCTGATGAGGCTCCAGGTGGAAAAACGTTGGATGCTGCTGAGCGTACTGTGGTGAGGTTGGAAAAGCAGACCTCTGGAGAGGGCCGGCCTCAGTCACCTGTGCGACTTTTGAAAGAACTTGAGGAAAGACGGCGAGAGCGTAGGCCCGTGATTACTGGGCTTGACGTTGCGCCAGTAGGGAGGTCGCGTGATGGTAGTACCGTTTGACGGACGTCGATGGGAGGCTTTGCTTCGAACAAAGCCCCGGAAGCGTAAGGATGTTGTGGGATCCGCGGTGTTGAAGGATATGAAGTCCTTCGGTGGGGGCAAAATGGTTTTGGGGTTGAAAAAGGGAAGGGGAAGTGCCCTTTGGGTGAGTCCCAAGACTTTGAAACTGTAGGAGATTACAAATGGTTACAGCTACAGAACAGAAAGTGATTCCGGGAGTTATTGCGGCTCCCGGTACTGCTTCCGTTGATATAGATATGGCGGAACGAATGATCCCAGGAGTTGTTAGCGCCCCGGGGCAAGCATCCGTGACGAGTCTTCCTGCGCTTAGTTCCCCTGGTATAGATGGAATTATTGGTGTTTCTCAAACTGATAGGAGTGATCTTACTGAGGAAGAAAAGGCGAAGCTGGCGGAGTTGGGTCCTGAAGGGTTTAACGTTTGGTACAAAGAAAAGTTCGAGACTGAGCATGTTCAGGTGGGCGAGGAAGACGGTGATGAATGGGTTGAGAAGGAGCAGTTCGACGCCCTTAGTGAGGAACAGCGGGAAGCGCTGAAAGAGCATGGCGTTGAGGGATACCAGGATTGGTTTACTGACAACTATGAGTCTGTCGGAGATGATGAGTGGATTGAGAAGTCAAAGTTTGAGGAGATGGAGGAGGAGCAGCGCGAGGCGTTGAAAGAGCAGGGATTCGAAGGGTATCAGACTTGGTTTGGGGAGAACTATGAGCAGATTGGCCCTGATGTTGAGGGGGAAGAACGTTCCTGGGTCAAGAAGGGGTGGATTGAAGAGAACTTGCCTGAGGCATTAACTGATGTAGAGGGTAATGAGATCAATCCTCAGATACTTTTCAGGAAAGGGGGCCAAGAGGCTTACGACGTTTGGGCCAAAGAGAACCTTGTGGATATCGGTACAGAGTTTGGTGAGGATGAGGTTGATGAAGAGGGAAATCTGTATCGATCTCAGATGAGCAAGTACGAATTGCTTCAAATGGATCCAGAGGCCCGCAAGATTACTGTGGAAAGGGGCCTTGAGGGGTATGGGCGATGGTTCGATGCTAACCATACTGAGGTCGGAGTTGAAGGCTCCGAGGAGTTTGTTCCCAACACTCAATTGGAAGAGATGGGGGAAGAGGATCGAGAGGTGTTGTTGGAGTTGGGGAATGAAGGGTATCGGGAATGGGTGGAGGAAAATTATGAAATTGTAACACCGGGGGAAGGGCCTGGGGCAGGGGAAGAAGCATGGATGGACAAAGAGACCTTCGATAGTCTTGAGCCTGAAGGTCAAGAGGCTTTCCGGATTGGTGGACAAGAGGGGTATCAAACCTGGTTTGGTGATACTTATGTGGAGGTGGGAACAGGGTTCGGGGCGGAAGATGTGGATGACAAGGGTGAGGAGTACCGGGGGTTCATATCTCATGAGACCTTTGATGATATGACACCTGAGTATCAAGAGGCAGTAAAACATGGAGGAATGCAGGCTTATTGGACCAAGTTCAATGAGGAACATACTGTTGTTGGTCCCCCTCCTGCTGAGGGTGAGGAACAAGAGTATGCGACCAATGAGTTTATTGAGGAGTTGGAGGAAGCGGATCCTGACGGAGCGGAGGCCTATAGAACGGGGGGCGAAGAAGGGTATGACCAGTGGTACGACAGTACCTATACTGAGGTTGGAACCCCTGAAGGTATGGCAGAGGCCTTACGTCAAGATGCTCTATTGAACTTTGTAGAGCCTGCAAAGTCGGAAGTTCAAGTGATGCCGGAGATCCCAGAGATTACAACCGGTATTGACTTTTCGAAGTTGGAGAATCAGCAGAATTATGTGCGGGTTGGTACAGGGGCCGAGGGGCCCGCCCAATATATGATGCGTGGTGAGTATCAGAATCTGGTTAGTCAGAATCCTGAGGTTGCCGAGTGGGTAAGCAGGGGAGGTAAGGGCTGGCGCGAAAACATGGGCAGTCGTTACATGGCTGTAGCTGGTGGGTCCCTTTACATGCCTCGTGAATTCTACCAGAAGTTGAAGTTTAGAAATCATCAGTTGGCTTCGATGTTAGTTAGTCGAGGTCCTGATGGTTTGGAACAGTGGGTCACAGATGAATGGGAGATCCCTAAGGATGATATAGAGGCAAACGTCGTTACACGTGAATGGCTTGATGGGCTGAGTACCGAGGATCGAGCGGCTGTTGAAAGTGGTGGCATTATAGCTACCGAGCTTGCCTATAAGCAGATTCAACCAGAGGACGGAAGTGAGGAGATTTGGGTCCTTCATGGTGAGTACGATAACTTGGAGGAAGGCCGGAAGGAGGCGTTGCAATATGGAGGGTTGGCTGCAGCTCAGGAGTGGGAAGAGGCCAACTACAAGACCTTAGGGTATACGGATGAAGATGGCAATTCAATGACGATTGCCATGGCGGATTGGGCAGCTTTAGAGACACAGGTTACTGATGGTGAGATTACCCAGGAGGATCTGGACCTTTATGTCTCTGAGGGTCCTGAAGCTATGGAGAAAGCCATAGCCTCTCGCAATTGGGAAGTGTTTGTTGATGAACACCGCTTGGTCAATGTGACATATAAGGATCCTGCTACGGGTATGCCCCCAAAGGCGCTGGGTCCTGATGGTCCAGATTCCCCTATGATTCCAGGAGCGATCTGGGTTAAGAAGGATGAGTGGGACAAGATGTCTCATGGAGAGCGAGCTGAGCTATCAGCAACAGGAGGGGCTACGGGGACCATTACTGTCGAGAATCGGAGTGGGGATCCTATCGAAGTGTCTCGGTGGGAGTGGAACCAAAAGGACACAAAGGCGAAACTCTTTGCTTTAGGATGGCCTCAACCTGATTCCGCTCGTTATGTGTCTTTTGCTATAGCTGAAAAAGCCCAAGCTGGGGATGACCGTTATATGGACCCTGAGATGATGAAGTTGAGTCGAACTCATGGTTTCCATGGGACGATTCGGCAGCACGACAAGCCCAAATGGAAGTGGCGGGGCACAGAAGGGTACTGGGAATACTATACGATCGATCTTCCTGATGGGGAAAAGGATAGGTACGATGCTTGGAAGAAGGAGTGGAATAATCTCAGGGATCAAGAGTACAAAAACTATGGTAGTGACTACGGTAAGTTGGCTGCCGTAGGAGAGGTTATCAATGACATGGTTGGGTTTGTGCTCCCCGCTATAAGAGTGGCCAAGCCTGGCGTTGATTTCAAAGAGATCTCTGGCATGGAATGGTTCATGACAGGGGCCGGTGCTGCTACTATGTTTATTCCTGCTGCAGCAGGCGCTAGAATGGCCCGTATTGCAGCGGCGACCAAGACTGGGACCACTACGGCCAAGATGCCTTTCTATGCAAGGAAATTGGGGACCTGGCGGGGTATTGCTACAGGTGGGCTAAAAGCTCCCATGATTGTGGGTAAAATCTCTGTAAAGGCATCTAAAGCTGTAAGGCCCGTGGCCAAGGTTGTTGCAAAGGCCCCGGCTCCGATTCCTCGGGTCGTAGTGAAACCATCACTAATGGGTAAAGCGGCAGGCGTTCGTCCCTTGTCTATAGGCGACGTCGCTTCAGCAATGGGTACCAAGGTTGTCAAGCCCATGGCCATCAGGGTTGGGAAGATGCAGACTGGGTTCGACCGAGTAGGAGTTGGAAAAGCTGGTTATTATGCGAAGCCAATTACTGTTGCTGACACATTGAAGGGCATAGGATCGACAGCTAAGGTTGGCTATAAAGCCGTCCATAAGAGCCAGTTGGGGACTCGAGCACTCAAAGCAGGCAAGAGAGCTGGCCAGCGTATCGAGGATGTAGAGATTCGAAGTGGAAAAGTAAGGATGCCGTCGGGGGCTCAGGGTGTGAACCCCGTTCGAAGATTGACTATGGGTCAAGCGGGTAGACGGGCCTATGGCTTTGTGCACAAGAGTGATTATGGTACTCGGATTACAGACCAAACTCGACGACAGTTGGTCACCCAGCCGTTGAGGCGTGTGAAACAGATAAAAACCCCTATCAAGAAGGGGTCAACGCAAGATTTAATGTGGGACCCTCAGAAGGGACTTGTGGGCAAAGTGTGGCAACCTAGAATGACCTTGGGCGAGGTGGGCGGGGCTTTGAAGACTGGTACACAGAAGGTTGTCTATGGAACTCAAAAGGCTGGCGCTTTTGATCTTGAGCGTCTTCCCGGGATGGCAAGACGTGGGGCAATGAGGAAAACGGCGAGGCATAGGGCCGGGATTAAACAGCAAGCTTTGGACATGCCAATAGGACCGAAAGGCCACTATGGTCACTCTGTAACAGTGGGGGAGGGAATCGAAGGGGGCAGAAAGGTTGGCCATAGTATGACCCACCCGTGGAGGAGGGGAACCGCTATGGTAGCGAAGGCAGATAAGGCTACTGTTGGCAGAGTCACTGGGAAACTTGAAGATGCTCAGATGTATCTAAAGAAACCGAAGATGTCAAAGGTTGGAACGGCTCGCAAACGCCCTATTCAGCAACGACCAACTGTGCCCCGTCACCGTAGTAAGAGTTCAAAGCCCCAAGACCCCGTTACGTTTGACCAGATAGGTACCAGGATTGTAGAGAGACCCCTCAGGCCTCCCAAGTCCGTGGGTGACGATTGGGACGAACTGTTGAAGCCTACCCAGTCTGGAAAGCCAGGTAAGCCTTTCAAACAGGCTGTTTCTAAGACTGATGACCAACTACTGTCAGATCAGATGCTTCGAGAGCAACTGGACGCTCGTGTAAAGAGTGTCCAAAGGATTAAGGATACACCTACGCCAAAGCAGCAGTTTGAGGAGATGATGAGGAGGAGTGGGGTCACTGATACCGATGATGTTGCTGATATAGTTCAGAGGCAAAGGGCTCTGGCGAGACCGCAACCGTCAGGTAAGCCTTTCAAACAGGCTGTTTCTAAGACTGATGACCAACTACTGTCAGATCAGATGCTTCGAGAGCAACTGGACGCTCGTACAAGGGAGATGCGACGGTTTAAGGATCAGCCTACGCCAAAGCAGCAGTTTGAGGAGATGATGAGGGATACCGGGTACAGGGAGACCGGTGGGAGTCTCCATCAGGCCCCTTCGAGGTACAAGCCTTCTAGTGCTCCCAAAGTTACTTCAGAGCCCGTTAGACAACTTGCCAAGGTAGCCGATGACGTTCCTGCTAAATCCCTTCGTCCAGTAATGGAGATGGAGAGGCCGACAACTGAGCTGGTACTGGAGCCTGTCTATTCGGTGAAGATTGCGAAGCCCATTAAAGTGCACCCAGGGAGGGCTAAGCATATCAGAAGGGTGAAAGCTCAAACTAGTCAACAACAACGTCAGTCTCAAGTGCAACAACTCAAAGCGAGTCGAAAGCGTGTTCAGGCACCCTTAGATGTTCCTGGTTCACCAGGGGCAAAGTTTGGTATGGGAAGGCCAGTGGGGGCGAGTAGATTTGCTTTTTTGGGTGCGGATGCTCCTTCTCCGGTAAGAGCAGTTGGGATAGCTCCCGGTAGGGGTGTCGATCCTACTGGTTATCCAAGGACAGCGCCAAGTCCGCTAGGGACACCTATAGAAGCTCCAATGATATCACCCATAAGGCTTCCTGAAGGTGCAGAAGAGATGGAGCCTTTGAGACTTGCTGCGGATCTTCCTGAGGAGACCCCAGAGGCTGTAATTTCGGCGGTGGACGAGCCGACGGAGGAACCTGTTATAGAGCCTGAGCCAGAGCGTGTGCCGGAACCAACGCCAGAACCAGCGCCGGCTTCAGCAGCTTTGCTCTTTGACGACGTTTATGCTAGGCCTCCGACAGAGATTAGAGTTCCGAAGACACCAAGGTCTCGGATGAAGGAGCGTCGTACCGGGCTTAAACCAAAGAAGGTTGTTCCTTTTGGTGGGTGGCTTCCAGATGCTGATGCTGCAGAGGAGAAGAAGAAGAAGAAAAAGCTGGGTAGAAAAAGGCGAGCTGCTCTTGAAACGTTGCCTGTTAAAGAAGGCGCGTTGATGTTGTACTTGCCTAAGTTGGCTTCGGTTGAGACCAAGATTGAGGATCCTTTGAATCCTAGAGCTTTGGAGGTGTGGCAAACTCGGGTGTTGAGGAAGGAGACAACTCGCACGCAGACACGTATGGGTGCAGAACGTAAGGCTAAGGGTAAAGGTAAGGGCAGAAAACCTTCTGAGCTGAAGCGTGTGAAAGTCAACGCGAAGCGTTGAGGGTCTTGTTTTGACAAGGCCTGTAGTATAGAGATTGGGGGCTTAGTATGTGGCATTGGGTAGTTGCTAGAGATAAGTCTGGGCAGCCGTTCCTGCGGGGTCCTTACACGTCTGGGATGAGGGCACAAAGGATCAAGGACAGAATGGATGTGGAGGCAGAGATTATTCCACTCCCGACTCGAGACTCTACCAGGGCAACCAGAATGTTGAAGGAACGTAGGATCGAGGGTTTTGGGTTGGAGGAGGGAACACGAAAGTTCAAGCATGGGGCTATGGAAGGTGAGATCGGTTATGACTCACAAGATGATAAGAGCAAGCGGGATGACGACTGGTAGAATCTGTTTCACTTTGATACTGGTAGCGGTGGTTGTGGTGGGGATGATAAGTGTGGGAATCTCCCAAAAGGCCCAGGCCGTGTCGGGAACCTATAGTTCGTACAATGGCTACTGTGGGTGGGTGAAGGCCTATGATACAGACAATAACGTCACTGCTTACGATGGGTATACTGAGGCTCGTAGCTCTTCTACTGCAAACAGTATTGACTATACGAATCAATATCTGAGAGTCGGGCAGTCAAGGGTTTTAGCCACTGGATCCAATTACACTTACAGTCTTCAGCGGGGGATGCTGTATTTTGACACTACGGGGCTCCCGGAGAATACCGAAATCACAGCTGCTACTGTCGTCCTTTACCCTAAGGGTAGAGGAGGTAACAATGTAACAGTCGACTTGGTCAGTGGGAATTCTCTGGTCAGTCCTCCTACAGTAGCCAACTATGGGTACCTCTTGAGTGCTTCAGCATCTTTTACTGATACACCAATGAATACGACGGCATGGACGGCCAGCACAGTTGATTCTCCTTACTATTTCACTTTGAACTCCAATGCTACGGCCTCAATTATGCGAGGTGGTGTTACTCGCTTTGGTATTCGAGTTCAAGAGGATATCAATTCCCAAAAGCCTGGTAGTCGTGCCTCCCCGGAGGATGGGGACACAGAGTATGTTGACTTTTGGACTTCGTCTGGAACCACCGATAACTATTGGCCTCGTTTGTATCTAACCTATACTGAAGCTGATCTGGGAATTCCTGCAGCTCTTACCTTGTACGACGATAGTGTCGAGGTTTACAGGAACTACGATGGTAATGGTGATGGAGGAGATGAGTCGGTATTGGTGGTGTTTCGGGTCAATGTGGAGTATGTAGAGGAACCGTCTCAGGATCCAAGGTTCTATTACCAATTATCCTTGTATGATGGTTCTACAGATGATTTGATTGCAAGGACATATTTGATTCAGTGGGGTAATCGGCCCGCCTCAATCTGGATTCGGGATGGTGGATATATAATGTCTGAGGAGGGGACATATACTCTGAAGATAGAGGGATGTCCTTATAAGTTCGACACTACTGATGATCAATATGAAGCGAATTTTGTTCGAAGTTATGATATCTCTAGTAATGATTGGAAAGGATCCCTAGTTTTCCTCGAGGGTTCAATGAGTGACACCTATACTCAAGAGTATCAGTCTCAACCTAAAGAGCTATTCAAGCAGTGGTTGGTCAACCAGGCGAAGGCTATGGGGGAGTATGATGAAGATGATGTTACCCATTACATCGGTGTGACTGTTGATGGAGATATCAGGATTGAGGAGGAGGGAACACCTTATTTCTACTCTGGGATTCCGAATGTTGGAGAGGTTATGCCCTTTGCCTTTATGAGTTCTATTGTAGGGGTGGAATGGCTTTCTTCTGATTACGACATAGATTCTCAAGGGACTTGGAGTGCTTTTGGATCGATGTCGGTGGGATTCAACAGGTTGGGAGACATTATCTTTGAAGGATCAGGGCTGTCTTCTGATCAAGGTGGTCAATATGTGGCCGCTTTCATGTTCATATTGTTGATGTTTGGTGGGGTCAGTGCCGTGTTGTTGAGGACTGGCAATGTCGCTGCGGCTGCACTGTGTGCGGTGCCAATTTTGCTAGTTGGCAATGCGTTTATGGTCTTTCCTTGGGCTCTTACAGCGGCCATTGGTGCCCTTGTTGTTTTGATTATGGCCCATCAGTTGTGGCTCAAAAGTACATAGGTATGTTAATGAAGGTGGGGGAACGCCCATGAAACATGTTGTGGTGAAAAATATGCGTGACCTGATGCGGGTTGTGTTGGTAGCTGCCATTGTGGTCAGTGGTCTTTATGTTACAACAGTGGTCACTGCGGGGGTTCCCGGTATTGCGATTGAGTATGGAGAGAATATGAACCCTGGAGGGGCGGCTAATGGGTCCCTGTGGGTTACGGGGGTTTCTAACCCTCCTGGAGGAATTTATAACGTCACGGCTTCCTACTCTGATGACAATGGAACCACTTGGACTGAAGAAGTGGTCATGGCTGATGTGTCGACGAGTACACCTTATCCGGCTATAGCTCTTGACTCCTTTGGTGATCCTCATATGATCTGGACGGATCATATTTCTGGGGTCGGCGAAGATGAATATATCTACTACGCCAATCGTACTGGGGGCACTTGGTCGTCTCCTTATGAGGTTTTCACTGATAGTGACTTAAGGTCAGGAGCTCCTGATATTGCTGTTGATGGAAATGACACTGTGCATCTTATGTGGGATGTGTACACAACCATTGATGATGAGCAGGGTGTTATGTATCGATCTAAGACGTCCGGGGGGTTGTGGTCAGCAGAACAGATGGCTTTTGGTCCTCGAGAGCCTGCGGTAGCATGTTACAGCTACTCATCTCTTGGTATTGACTCCAGTGGTGGTCTTTATGCTGCAGTGACGATGATGGGATATGGATCCTATCCGGATACATGGAGTGTTGTGTACAAGCACACATCTAATGGGACTTGGGGTGCTAATGATACAGCCGAGATCCTTACGAACATAAATGGTATCCAAGGACCCCCAAGTATTGTCCTTGACAGTCACAATATCCCCCATATCTCGTGGGTGGGTCAGGGGTGGGGGGCGAATTTCTCAAGTTACAATGTGGCGTACACGAACAAAAATGGAGGAAGCTGGAGTACTGTAGAAGCTGTGACTGACACCACGGCTATGACTTATCTTTCGTCGATGATGATGATCAATGATGAGCCAATTGTTTACTACTCCTCTGACGGGTTTGGCGCCAATAGTACGGCTGACAATATTGTGAGGGCCACCAGGTCAGCTACGGATACGTGGACCCATGATTGTGTTGTTGATACGGCCTTTGATGACAAGTTCCCTATGGTCTTCCAAGACGTCGATGGTTGTGGGTATACCATTGACTTCGGTAGTGGAAGTGTGACGTCCTATGTCTTTGATGGCCCTGCTGTTCCGACTTCGTTGCTTTGTGGGGGTCAAACGAATCCAAGTAATGTAGTGGCTGGATCGAGTCCCACTTTTGTGGCCACTTATACTGCGCAGGGGGCTCATGGAAATGCTACCTATTATCAAGTGCAGATAGGAAACGATACTACGTGGGACGCGGCTGAATTGTGGGATAGTGGAAAGCAGTCGATGACCCCAGTGGTCTCAGGAAATCCTTGCTCAGCTATCACTTATGCTGGTCCTTCCTTCCAGGCTGGTACTTACTACTGGAGAATCAGGTTCTGGGATGAAGATGGGTATGACGGTGTTTTCTCTTCGCCTAACGCCACATATTTCACTGCTGTGAGTCCTGACGGTGTTGTGCTTGTGACTGCAGGGGTTCAGTCGTCTAGGGCGGCGGCTGAAGGGTCTCTTTGGGTAGTGAGTGAGGGAGACGGACCCTCAACCAATATTACCGCTTCGTATTCTACAGACAATGGGGGCAACTGGACTCATGAAGTGATTGGGGCTAATGCCTACTATGTCAAACCCTCTATCGCGATGAGCGATGGTGGTGTTCCTCATGTTGCGTGGGAGTATAACGAAGCGGGGAACAACTCTATCTACTATGCGAATAGAAATGGTGGATCATGGTCGGCCCCCCAGGAGGCTATACCAACTTTGGGCGCAGGTTACACGTACTCATCGCCTATGATAGCACTTGACAGTACCGATGATCTCCATCTCGCTTATGCTCATGTGAATTTTGCAAACCGAACAGTGGTTCGGTGTCGTACTCGGTCCTCATGGGGAACCTGGGGATCTGTAGAAGAGATTTTTGGGCCCCGAAGTGGGTCTGGAGATGTGCCTTATGGGACTATGGTTGTGGACTCTGATGATGAAGTTCATGTTGCAGTGGGGATGTCTGGGTATGGAACAGAGCCTTTGGCCACCAACATTGTGTACAAGCAAACATCCAATGGGACTTGGGGTGCTAATGGTACTGCTGAGTTGGTCACGAATGTTGCAACGGTAACGGAACAAAATGATGCTGTCATTGTTCTCGACTCCCAGGATGTTTCGCATGTGATGTTCAGTGGAGATGGGTGGGGGACGAACTCTACAATTTCCCTGGCCATGTATTCGAATCGGTATGGTGGCAGTTGGGCCACGCCTGAGTTCGTTTATGACAACGACAAGTCTCAAGTTGGCTCGATGCTAATGATGAATGATGAGCCAATTGCCTACTTCACTTCTACTGGTTATGGAGGGAACCCTGCTACATATGGGGTGTTCAGGGCATCTCGGAGTAGTGTGAGTGATTGGACCCGGACGATGGTTGTGGATACGGGGGACAATACAACGAGTCCTGCGGCGATTCAGACTACTGATGGATGTGCTTATATGGGGATCCCGGGGGTGGGAGACACTTATGTGGCCATGTATCTCTTTGACGGTCCAGGAGCCCCTACAGGGCTTCTGTGTGATGGGGAAACAAACCCGACTGATATGTTGAATGGGGCTCCCGTTTTTAGTGCTGTATACAACAGTTTAGGGGCCTCTGGGAACGCTACTGACTACCAGGTGCAAGTGTTGGAAGGGAACGCGACGGCGACGTGGAATTCGACGTTGCATTGGGATTCAGGGCAGCAATCAATGGCAGACGTGGTTGTTGGAGGGCGTTGTGCCAATATCACCTATAGTGGTCCAGGGTTGGCGGAAAACACCACTTATTGTTGGCGGATCAAGTTCTGGGACGACAAGGGACATTGGAGTGCCCCGGCAGGAACTAGTTTCTCGATGAATGCAACGTTAGGGGTGGAGGTCCAGACGATTGGGTCTGTGTCTTCCCTGAATTCAGCTGTGCTCAGTGGGCGATTGTTGAGGTCTTCAAATCCAGTCCGGTATACCTTTGAGTGGTCCAGAATCAGTGGGGGGATTTATACCCAAATGGATTGGTCTTTGGGCATGATAGGTAATGGGACTTACTTCAATGCAACACTGTCTGGTCTTGATTATGGTCAAACCTACTACTATCGGGCGAAGTGCCAGGATTCAGTGGAAGGAGATTATGGTTACGGTGTAGAGATGTCTTTTGCGACAAGCACGACTAGCCCAGGGGTGAGGACTTTACCTCCTGACAGTATTGCTGTGTCTTCGGCTAGATTCAAAGGGTATCTGCTCGAAGATGGAGGGGGGACATGCCAGGTTCGTAGTCAATATGGAACTCCAGAAGAGAATTTTGGGAACGAAGATGATTTTGTTGACGCTATCGATGGGGGACCGATTAGGTTGGCTCAGACCTTTGTGGCTGAACGCAGTTATACCGTTAGTGGGGTGGCTCTGAAGATCTATCGCGATGACTACCCAGGGGCAGTGATAGTGAGCCTTTGGGATACTATCGCAGGAGTCCCTAACACTCCGTTATGTGCCAACAGTACTTACAACGGAGCTACGTTGAGTGAAGATTCTCCTGGGGATTGGATTTCTTTTGATTGGGACCCTGCTGTTCTTAGTTTGGTCGGGGGAACAACTTACGCGATTGTGGTCACTGCTAGTTCAGCGTCGGCTACAGACATGGTGTACTGGAGGTTGGATTCAAATAATGGGTATGCAAATGGAACAGCCTACTACTACAACGGGACTGCTTGGTCTATCCCTAACGTTAATTGGGATTTCAACTTTGGGCTTTTCTCGGATTGGGTGAACACTCCATGGGATAGTGGATATACCGAAGCTACTTACTTCATAGCTGACGTGGATACCTTGACTAGGGATACGGTGTACCGGGTGAGGGCTCAAGCTTCTAATGTCAATGGTGTTGGTAGTGGGTCGAGTTTGGCTTTTGTCACGGATGCTTTTGTTTACAAGCCGACAGAGTTGATGGCTATACCGATACAGTTCAATGCCATTACTTTAGGATGGACTAAGGGACCGGGAGCTCATAAGACTTTGGTTCTTTGGAAGATTGGGGACTACCCTTTGTCCTATGCGGACTCTGGTGATGGTGTTTCAGGTGGTATTGCATACTTTGGTACAGGAACAGCAGCGATCCTGCCAGATCTACAGCCAGGGGTCACTTACTACTTTGCGGCTTGGTCGTATACAGGGTCAGAGGGGTATTTGATAAGAGAACCGGAATCTGGGAATTATACGACTGGTAATGGTACCAACTCGGCGATTGTGTTTGACTTGAGCAGTCAGGCGTTGAGCACTACAAGTGGCTACTATACCGGTGATGTCCTGGTGAATACTAGTACTGGGGGGTCAAGTGAGGTTCAGCAGTATCAATATGCCTTAGGTATTGGCACTTGGCTTTTGGAGGATGCCCTTCCGGGACAAACAAATGGTCAGACGTTTTATCTGGAGTATTGGGAGAAAGCAGTAGCAACGACTAATGCGGGTCAGGCCCCCGAGGATGGTCCTTACGACTTAAACCGTTCAGGTGATTGGGGATGGAGTAGAACTGACAGGGCAGGGTGGTTCTTTGTTCCTCAAGATGGTGCTTTGGGATGGATGCCGGGAAGAGGAGTAGTTACTGAGGCTGCTACTGACCTGGGGATAGCGAATGGCTATATGTTCTTCTTGTTGGCTTCACTCTTAGCTAGCCTTGTAGCTTTCATGGTATATTTGGTTAGTCGTAGTCTTCCATGGACTATTGGGGCTGTTACGGTGTATTTGGTAGTTGCAATGGTGTTAGGTGTCGTTCCTGGTTGGTGCTTCTTGCTCTTTGCGGTCATCGGTGGGGGCATCACTTACACTTTGAACAAGGGGAGCCAGATCTAGTTGGGCTTGGGGAGGAAGTAAGATGCAGATAAAATGGATTGTATTCCTAGCGGGACTTTGGGTGGGCATTGCTTTCATCTGCGGTTTATGTGAGGGTGCCTACTTTGCTGATCCTACTTATGGAGATCGCACAGGTGATAAGCCATCGAAGGGACAGGAGAACAGCTCTGTTCTGACGGATTTGTATTGCACTGAGATCTTTACCTCCTCTTCGCTTTTTGACAAGATCTCGGGTATTGCTGACCCTAAGATGTGGGGGGCTTTGACTAGGATTATATCCTTGGACTTTAAGATTTTCGCGGGAGATTGGCAACTTGTGAGATATTGCTTGCTAATGCCGATATCGGTGGGGGTGACTTACACCTTGGCCTATTCAGGAGCTAGGTTGATACGGGGAGGCGGATAGATGACCCGTACTCGAACTGCTCTGAGAGAGCTATTTACTCTGGTCATGGTCGGCGTCCTGGCTTTTGGGCTGGTGTTTCCTGTGATTACCTTGATGACTTTGGTAAAGGTCGACGTCGCCTATGCTGGTCCAGAGAAGGCTGATGTTGTTTCCGCTTTTCGAGGTGAGACGGTTACTGGAATTGTGATTGGGGGAGATGGGTTTACCGGGGCTTCTAACGTCACCTTTGGAGCAGGAGTCAATGTCACGGGCTTCAATGTGGATTCGGATACTCAGATCACTGCGAATATCACGGTGGATTGGGATGCAACTCTTGGGGGAAGGAACATTGGGGTGACCGTAGGGAATTCCACCACCTATCTGCGTGATGGTTTGTTGATCGACATTATTGATTCGGAAGAGATCGACCCTGTAGAGCTTAGTGAGCCTTTTGTGATGCATCTCGATGGCGACTATTATGCAGTTGCCTACCGAGATACCAATGACTTGGGGAACCTTACGACTTTCACTGTGGCTGCCAACGGGACAATATCTTCGGTCATAGACACTTACACCTTTAGTAAGGAAGCCCACCATCCTTCTATGACCCATGTCAACGGTACCATTTATGCTATTGCCTATTCTGGAGCCAGTGCTCCTGGGCATATTCATACAGACGAAGCGGGTTGGGTTTCGACAGTGAGCATCAATGCAACCGGGCATATTTCGCAGCCTACAGGGACTGCTCATTGCATTGAGGGTCTTTATCATTTGAATGCTTCGAGCGGCACCCTGGTTTTGGATAGTACTGGTAATGGATGGAATGGTACTACTGTAAACATGGAGGATGGGGATTGGGTTGTCGGGAAGTTGAACAACTGTCTGGATTTCGATGGTGCCAATGAGTATGTTGACTTGGCTGATACCTTCGATTACGAATACACTGATAAGTTCTCTGTTGAGTTTTGGATGAACACAACAGCCTCCTCTGGAACAATGGTGAGTCGTAAGCTTGCTGGGGGTCATGAAAGGGGCTGGTCTATTGGTATTGACACTGGAGAGATCACTGTTGAACTACAGAGATTGAGTACAAATCGTATTCAGGTTGATACATCAGGACAGTCTTTGGGTGATGGAGCTTGGCATCACATCGTCTTTGCGTATGACGGAAGTTCCAGTGCTTCCGGCGTGACTATCTATGTTGATGGGTCTGATGTTTCTACCTCGACAGTGGCAGATACATTGTCGGGATCAATTTCGAATGCTGCTACTGCTCAGCTTGCTGCTAAAAGCAATAGTGACCATTTTGCTGGAAAGCTTGATGAGGTCGTCATTTATGGTTGTGAGCTTACTCAGGCTTGTGTCACTACTCGATACAATAGTGGTGCCGGCCAGGAGGTGTCTTCTTCCAGTACACACTTTGATTCGTATCGAGGGACTTATCCTGTTATTTCTGGAGTTGGTGGATCTTCCAATTACACCATTGCCTATAGAGGTTTGACCGCTGATGTACTGAGTTGGTCTCATCTGGATTCTTACTCTGGAAGTACTGCGTTTGTAGAGGCCGTTGGCGAAGCCGACGGGACGTTGATGAACATGGAGGATACTGATTGGGTTGATGGTTGGGGAAATCTTCATAATTGCCTTGAGTTTGGGGGCACTGATGAGTATGTGAACTTTGGGCATCGAGAGGATCTGAACTTTGATCGCTTGGATGATTATGCTGTTGAGTTCTGGATGAACACAACAAGTTCAGCAGGATCAATTATTATTGGGCAGGAGGAAACTACTGGTGATTTACCAGGATGGAACATTCAGGGGACCGATACTGGAGAAGTACGTTCTGTTCTGAGAAATACTAGCTCAAATTATATAACAGTTACTTCGACTACGGGAGGGATTCTAAACAACGGAATGTGGTGGCACATTGTCATCAATTATGATGGCTCTGGAAATGCCAGTGGTGTTGATTTCTACATTGACAGTGTTTTAGACACAAATCCTACGATAAATTCTGATACTCTGACGGGTTCTCCTAAATCTACTGTTGCTTCCTACCAGTATTCTGGGAGAAATGGTACGAATGTGCTTTACACAGGATTGTTGGACGAGCCTACTGTGTACAATCGACCTCTGACCCAGGCTGAGGTCAGCGCGAGGTTCAATTCTGGTCCGGGCGATGAAAACATTACTGCTACGGACATAAACGTGGCTACTTTGCATATTGATGGAGAGGGTGCTTGTGATGGGGATATCCGGGACCAAAAGGTTTGGGACTTCAATGGTGTTGAGAACTTTGTTTCGGTGGTTCGGCTGCCCAGTAGTGACTACTGTGGTGTTCTTTTCCAGGATGACTCAAATGATGGGAATCTGATAACTGTTTCTTCCGATCCTGATACAGGAGATATTTTGCAGACCCTGGGGGATTCGGTGGAGTACGCTCCTGTTGGTGATTATGGTGAAATCATCAGTGTCAATGGAAGTTCTGACAACTATGCAATTGTGTATCGTGACGGTGCTGGGGATGGCCAACTTCAGACGAGATCAATGAACGCGACCTCTGGGGACATTGGTAATTCCTCGATTGATACGATGGAATGGGCAGAGAATCATGTCTATCCTCGAATTATGCACACGAGTGGTAGTATCTATACGATTGCTGCTGTGGATGTGACTGGCGGTACGGATCTTGGGAAGGCTTACACTGTCAACATTGACTCAGATGGGACCTTGGATGCGTCTACCCTAGATTCTCTGACCTTCGAAGGAACTGAGATGTATGGGCGTCCAGCCATTGTTAATGACACACCCAATGTGCAGACGGTTGTCTATAGTGGTGTGGGAGGAGATGGTTGGATTAAGACCCTTGAAGGCGCAGCCTTCGAAATCTTGGCCCCCCAGCCTACGGTGACCAGTTCTAACCCTGGTAGTGGCGCGCGAAGTGAGATAGTCGATCCGGTTTTGATTGGGGGAACTGGGTTCATTGATGCCTCCAACGTCAGCTTTGGATCTGGTGTCATAGTTAATGACTTCACAGTTGATAGTAGTATCCAGATATCGGCAAATATCACTGTTGCTTTTGATGCCACTTTGGGTAACAGGTCTGTCAATGTTACCTCTCCCGGAGGGACGGGTACAGGAGTTGATCTGTTCGAGGTCACCTCCAACTACATCTTGAGTACAATCACCCCGAGTAGTGGAAATCGGAGCGCTTTTGTGGACGATTGCGCCCTGTCAGGTATTGGATTTACCAATGTCACCTCTGTTGACTTTGGGGCTCTGATCACGACCAGTAATCTGACCATAGTTGACTCAGGGAATCTTACTGTGGACTTGGACATTGAATGGAACGCTACGTCTGGCTTGCGCAACGTCACAATGGTGAATTCCCTCTTTGGTAACACAACAAAGGTTGATGGATTCAATGTCACGTCACCTCTTCCTACTGTTACTGGGTGTGCTCCTGGAAGTGGGAACCAGAGCCAGGTTCTCGATCTTGCGATCACAGGTACTAACTTCGCTGATGGTGTTCCGAGCTTAGGCTCTGGGGTCACTGTGAACACGTATTCAGTGAGCAATGCCACTCATATAGCGGCTAACATCAGTGTTTCCGCGGTGGCCCCTGCAGGTTATCGAAACGTATTGGTGACTACCCCGGGAGGGGTAGGAAATCTTACTGATGGGTTTGAGGTGATGGTGGCTCCTACTCTTGCCAGTTTGTCTCCTGACTGGGGTAATAGAGGGGAGATCAACAAGAACGTCACCATGACGGGTACAGGACTCAATGCTACGATTAGTATCAGCTTTGGGTCTGAGATTACAGTCAACGGGTTCACAATAGGAAACACGACCACTGTCTATGCCAACCTGACGATTCCTTGGGATGCTGTTTTGGGTAACTACACAGTCTCCATGTCAGTTACGGGTGGATACACCCCAACGATAGTCGATGGTTTTGAGGTTCGGGCTCCTGTTCCTACAGTCACGAGTATTGATCCCGTTGATGGAGATAGGCTTCAGACCTTCCCTGTTCAAGTCTACGGAACGGGCTTGATTGATGGAAATGTGACCTTTGGGACCAATATCACGGTGAATAGTGTTGTTGAGGTTGACGAGACCCAATTGACGGCCAATATCACGATTCTGAGTGGTGCTGCCCTGGGAGCTCGCAATGTCACAACTACGACTCCTGGAGGGGCAAATATCTCGATTGATGCCTTCACGGTGTACCCTGCTTTCGAACTAACGGTGGCGGATCCTTCCAGCGGTAATCGAAGTCAGACTTTGAGTGTGAATTTGATTGGGACCTCTTTCATGAGTCCCAATGTAACGTCTGTGTCCTTTGGATCAGGTATCACTGTCAATAGTTTCAGCCTTTCGAATTCGACCTTGATTGTTGCGAACATCACGGTTGGGGCCTCAGTGGCTTCAGGGGCACGGGATATCACTTTGGTTCGCTCTGGGTCTGACAATGCTGTGCTGACAGATGGGTTTACGGTGAATGCTGGAGTCCCTGTAGTGTCTGCCTGTTCCCCTGTATCGGGGAATAAGGGAGATGTTTTGGATGTGGTAATTACGGGGGCCGGGTTCACGGGGGCCACCTCTGTGGACTTTGGAACTGGGGTCACTGTGTCCGGTTTTGATGTAGATAGTGATACCCAAATAACAGCAACCATTGAGATTGCTAGTGGAACTCCAGAGGGCTATCGTGACGTGACGGTGACGACTCCTGGAGGATCTGACACCTTGACCAGTGGGTTTGAGGTTACCGAGTACTCTGTTGCTTCTGTGTTGTCAAATTTGGGGCTAATGTTTCTCTTGCTGTTGTTGGCTTTTGTGCTCACATATTTTGCTTGGCAGGTCAAGTTCTTGCCTATCAGTTTTGCTGCGGGTCTGACTTGGTTTGTTCTTTTGGTTCTTTTGTTGGTCGAGCCAGATGTGTTCAACATTGGGGAACGAACAGAGTGGTATTATCTATTGGCTTTCGTGTTTATCCTAATGTGTTTCTCTGTTATGTTGCTCCAAATGAGGACTGACATTCGGTTCGAGGCCAATGTCAAGGGGAAGAAGATGAGCTGGTTTGAATACGGCAAAAAGCCTTTCATGGAAGACCCTGAGGGAACCGCTGCGGAGCGTCAGAGGGAGTATCGGAAACAGGTGCGGGGTAGGTTCCGACGATAATGAGGTATTTCGCGGTGCCAAAGCTGCCGAAGGGCACAAAAAAGGAGATGAACCCGCTCCAGTGGGCTTTGTACAACAAAGCGGAGACTCGAGAACAAGGATGTGACTTGTTAACGTTGATTGGGGCAGGTAAGCCTTTCGTCAATGAGCTAGGCGACAAAGAGTTCGCGAATTCTGCTAAGATAAGGAGAGATATCAGGGTGTTGCTTCAACACCGTGTGTTAATCCTAAAATGATAAGGAAAGGGGGTGCCATGGTTCAAGGGTATTGCATGAAGTGTCGGAAGAAAGTTGAAATCAAAGACGCCAAGAGCGTTACGATGAAGAACGGACGACCGGCGACCACGGGCGCGTGTCCAAAGTGTGGAACCAAGGTATTCAGAATCGGCAAGGCATAGTCAACCGGATTTCCGGTTGATCCGTTGGGGTTAAGGTGACGGGGACAACCTACTGAGCAGCGCTGCCAGGTGCTGCAAGTACTGACAAGACTAACAGGAGGTTGTCTGAATGGCCGAATCGGGTGTAGCTGAAGGCTTATTTGGGATAAATGTCTCTCAAGGGGGAGACGATATCTCGGCGGCTATTGATAAGCTGTTTCAGCATAAGGATCTGGATCTTCTCCAAATGACTACTGAGATCGATCCGTCGATGATTTTCGAGTTGACGGTTCTTCGAACGATCCAGCGTAAGTTCAATTCTCCCACGTTAAAGGCCTTTGCGAAGGACCTTTATCTCCATAACATTTCTCGAGACCGAAAAGGACGTCTCGAACTTGTGGAGGCCCTTCTAGCTCGCCGCGGTGGCATGGAGATGGGTGAGGAGGGGGGTGGCTACTAGTGATCATTTGCTTTGTTGTACGGGTTGACAGAGGAAGTGTCATACGGAATCCCAAGGAGTTGAAGATGTGTTGGTCACAGAAGGTAGTCGTATGATAATTACACTGGAAGGAGTTCAAGGATCAGGTAAGACACTTAGTGCGGTTGCTTTGTGCTACTATGATGCACAAAAAGGGAGGAAGGTATTCTCCAATAACCATCTTAACGAGAAGACCTTTGGGACTTATACCTACTTTGATGTCGAGTACTTTCTGGAGCACTTTGCGGACACGGAGATGGAGGGGGCTACGCTTTTGTTGGATGAGGCCTACATCTATTTGGATGCTAGAACCTCGGGTGGCAAATTGAACAAGCTTTTCACCTACTATACGGTGCAGACTCGAAAGAGGGGCGTCGACATGTATGTGTGTACCCACCACATCGATGTTCTGGACAAGCGCCTGCGCCGGGCCGTGGACGTACGTGGTACGTGTAGGTACATTAAACAGGACCCGTGCCGAATGTGTAATGGTGAAGGATCTATCAAGAATCGGAAGACCGGGGGAAAGTGGGCAAGATGCCCTCAGTGTTTGGGTTACGGAGAAACCGGATGGGCTTATACGGACTTTGTGCGACAACGAACTGGGGAAAGGTCTCGAGTGACGTTGTTGGGGCCGGCCTTCTGGGCTCTTTATAACACAAAGGAAAAGATCCCGGTGACAACAGGGCAGATGCGCCTTGACCCTCGCGATATTGCTATGGCGCACTAAGATCAGCACACTGGTCTTAAGGAGGGTGATGATGCATAGGGGCAATGATCTTTGGCGGATTACGAATGCAGGTAGAAGGGTGGCCAAGAATATTAGGCCATCGGGCAGGAATGCGGTGCTGGATTTCCTGTACGGTCCAGGGAGCGCTACTACTGAGGAAATCGCGGTTCAGTGCTTTGGGGGTAACGGGGGTGCGGCTCGAATGGAGTTGAGGAAGTTACAGCGAAGCCGTTTGGTCGACGGGGTTAGTGGTGGACCTGGGGAATAGGAAAGGGGATAAGTCATGGGGCTGGGATTGTTTCGGCGCGGACTATCAGCAGAAGAGCGTATTGAGGGACTCGAGATGGAGTCTGAGGCTTTGAGTCATGAAAAGGAGGTGGCTGAGAAACGTGCCATCATTGCCCAGTTAAAGACCCAGTATGGGTCCAGATGGCGTCAGATCTTGGGCGTCAAAGGTTTGGACATTGCGACGTTGAGATCATTCCTGGTGTCGGCCAACGGTGGCCTTAGGCGTGAACAAAGTCGTGTTGGCTACAGAGGTGGTAATGGAAGTCGCAACGGCCCCGGCAGGGGCTTGCGCAGGTATTATGATGATGACGAAGAGCCGGAGAGGCCGCAGGGAATGACACTGAAAGAAGCCGTGGTGCCTAGAAGCAACGCACCGAGTCCTCTTCCAGGTGGTCATATGCGTCAATTGTAATTTGAAGGAAAGGAGGCAGGATGTCGAAGTTCAAGGTAGGACCCGTTTATGGTCCTATGAGGCCAATGGATAGTGGGATATTTCCTACTTTGCCCAAACCACCTCAAGTGTCAGAAATGTCACGGGATGACCTGTCCCTAGCTCCGAAGCGTTTTCGGGATGCTACTCAGGAGTCACCTTACATCCGGAAGACCATGAAGCGTCCGAAGCGGACGAAGCGGGCGGGTGGGAGGAAGAACATTTTCAAGGGTGGGCGCATCCATGGCTGGTAATCTTGTTGGTTGTATACAGGGTAGCCAATTTGTTGCGGTCTTGTGTTCTGACAGCAATCGGTGGGATATTGTACATAAGGACAATGGATGTGTTGTGAAACGCGGGGTGCGCCCTGCTCGGGTGGTCCCTAAATTGAGCTCCTGTGAAGCCGCGCTAAGCGGAAACGGGGTTCAGGGATCATTGGATGGACTAATGATCAGAAAGGAAGTGGTATTGTGAGAAAGCCGAAGACAATGGTCAAAATGAAGGAACAGAAGGGACTTCTTCAGGGTAGTGACGAAGCTGCTTTAAGGAATTTCCGGAGAAGTGGGGGGTCCTTGAAGGGTTCCATGAAGTCTCCCAAAAAGCGGAAGTCGGTGTCCGCAAGTATGGCGTTGTGGGGTCAAAAGGGTCATTCTGGGGTTTTCTAGGGGTTGATAACTAATCGCTCCAAGGGTAGTGCATAGGTAGGAACGGTAAGAAGTTGTCTGTAGGGAATAGTGAAAGGGGCGTACATTATCGCACTGCACTCACATGGGTACG
>Ga0233411_10000112_pt1 | contig 28243 bp, 34 predicted proteins | sample Na_anoxic_2_MG_FD_179799 | JGI IMG/M metagenome (GOLD analysis project Ga0233411, IMG submission 179799) | Seawater microbial communities from Saanich Inlet, British Columbia, Canada - Na_anoxic_2_MG | ecosystem: Environmental > Aquatic > Marine > Inlet | place: Canada: British Columbia...
AAAATACACCGTATCCTGATGCACCAAACATTGATAAAAATGCCTGAATTTTAGGATCTGATGTTGTTGAATAATCATGTGAAAAATAAAATGTATCTTTTTTCATGGTGTTATGTGTTATGTTTTATGTAAATACAAATTTAATTTATTTTTTTTTAATTGTGGTTTAACAATTCAGTTAAATTAAATTTTGTTGTTAATGCTTTTTTAATATGTATCTGTTCCATTGAATAACCGTACACTTTGCCATTTAACACGTTTGCATATTTTGGCATTAATATGTTGCCCTGCACAAAATCAAAACCATGTGGTGTGATCCTGTACATTCCTGCAATATCATTATCAGATTGAATCAATTTAAAATAAACCAACTTTTGCCAATCTGCACGTTGTGTTGGTGTGATGTTTTCCGCATTCAAAATATCAGTAAATTTTGAATATTGATTTTGATTTTTACGTTGATGGATCACAAATTTAATCAGGCAAAATGCCATTGTTGATGCCAATTTACGTTTGTACATTTGCACCCTTTGATTGCATGCAGGGCAATAACAACCATCTTTGTAATTATCATTTAAATACTGTTTAATTTCTGCCAGTGTTGCCGTTGGTACATGCACGTGCATGTTTGTTTCATCATTCATATTATATTTTTTTTGGTGTTTTATTCATTTTTGATTGATAAACCATACATTGTTTACCATCAATAAATTCAATTGTGTATGGTATTTCCTCAACATTCCAAACATGGAAATCAAATTTTTCTGCATAAAAAAAATAAAAACCCTCTGATGCTTTGTTGTGTATTTTGTACAACTGTTGCATCAGATCGTTTTGATCTTCGTAATACAATTCAATATTAATTTTTTTCAATGCCATCCCTGTGTGCTTTAACTTTTAAATAATGGGCCAAATTAAATGATGTGCGTATTACATCACTGTTTTGTTTTGTGTTCCAAAACCGTATGCACGATTTTTCACGTTGTGTTAAAAATGGTATTTTCATTTTTTTAAATTTAAAATGGGCATGTTTTACCATGCCCTGTTTTTTTTAGTATTTAGACAATCCCAATAATTGTAATGCCTCACGTTCTTTTTTGTATGTTTTGTATGATTTACCTGAATTACGAAAATATTTTTCAGAAAAAAATAATTTTTCAGAATCATCACATGTGTACCCCTCAAACCAAAACCATGCATCAACATTTCCAAAACCAAAATATGTTTTTTGGTGATTGTTTAAACCAATTGTATCACCAAACCTGTTAAATGCAACAGTAAATAATTCAAATTCAAATCCTTTGTTTGTAACTGCGGTGTGTAATTCTTGTAATGTGTTCATAATCAACGTTTTAAGTAATTTATTAATGTGGTTGCCTCGTTGCAACAGGACAAATATACAAATTAAATTTATATATACAATAAAACATGATAAATTTAATTTTATTTTTATTTTTAGATAAAAAAAGGTATTGCGTAAACAATACCTTTAAAAATTGCCGTTAGGTTTTGCAACCAATGATGAACAGGAACGGCATTTTTATGCGTTTTTAGGCACAAACTCATTAATCAGGCAATATGTAACATTGTTTTGCCTGTTGGTTTTTAAACGTTCTTTAAATACGTTTAACCATTTTATGTATGTGATCCTGTCGTTTGTTACTTGACACCCTGCACTGTTCCATCCAATAAACCATTTGATCACCGCATTGTACCATTTAAATGTATTTGTGTGAAAATTTATGCCAAAATAACCAGTAACAATTGGCCCAATTTCATCATTTTTATCATCATTGTTGCCATCCCTGTATCCCTGCACAGGATAAACCTGCCGTAATTCATGGCCACGTGTTGTCCTATAAACGTATTTCCACATGTTATGGTGCCACATATCAGATTTCAGTACAAATGCACCGTGTTTATTGTATTTTTTATAACCGCCCTTTAATGCAGGTAATCCGCAATTTGTGGTGCCTGTTAAAACATCAACACATTTATTGTGATTAAATATGTAAAATTTATCATCATAAATATTTGGTGTATCCTCATTTGAACGTACACCCAAAATCCAAATACCGTTGGGTATTGATCTGTAATTTTGTAATGATTTTACATGATCCAATAATTGATCATCCGTGTAATTTCTAACCCTCGTATATTTCATCACGTGATTTTATAGATTATCCGCAACCCTAAAATAATTAATAAAACAATAAAAACCCATTTCAACCATGATTTAAATTGATCAAACCAATGATCCTTTTGTACATAATATTTCACAGGAATGTTCCGTGTAACTATTTTTTCAACGTAAATTGTATCACATTTTGCATCAATATAAATTGAATCATGCACTGTGAACATTTTAATTTTTAATTGATCTTTGGTAATATACACCGTATCAATTAACATATTTGTTTGAAAAACTGTATCAACTTGAATTTTTGGGATTTCAAAACGCAATGTATCTGTTAATTTTACACTATCTGTTTGATGTAAAAATGGATATTTTTTTACCAAACGTGAATGCCTGTACACTGGTGAACATGATGATAAACAAAAAAAGATCAATATTAAAACAATAAATATGTGTTTAATTTTGATCATTTGTTTTTGTCTTTTAATATGTTTTGATATGATGCAATGCCCATCAGGGCCAAAACAAACCCCAATAATTCCGCCAAAACTGTGGTTAAATTTTCACTGTTTACATATCTGATCACCGCATATGTTGCCAAAAATAAAACAGTATAAATTGCCAAAAATCGTTTTGATGATTCAGGTGAATTTGAACGTATTAATTTTTTAATGTACAACCATGCCCTGTTGATCATTTTATTTTAAGGTTTTTTTTGCCAATGCAATCACCAATGAATTTACATTATCTGATAAAACACCAACATTGGTTGTTAATGTGTGCAATTCAATACGTGTGCGTTCCTCAATACGTTTTATATCATTCATCTGTTGTTGTTGCACCAATTCAATTTTGCCCTTATTTTTTCCAACCTCAATTGATGCACGTTTTACATCTGAAATTAACCGTGAAATAAAAAATCCTATTGTACCCAACATCAAAAACAACAATGTGCCTGATAAACTAATTATAAATTTTGCCGTTTCTTGATCCATGTATTCTGATTTTAATTTTTGATTTTAACAAATTTAAACAATTGTTGTGAATTTAAAAGTATGTCCTTTGATCTTTTGTACGATCCGAAACAACACATTTAACAATTGCCTTACGTTGTGATAAATCAATATAATTAATTTCAGGTGTATTAAATACAATTACTGGCAAATCCTGATACCTGTAACTGTGGTTTACAATATTGTAATCAGAAATGTACATTTCATTTTCAGATAACAAATACAAATCACATAATTTACGTGTAATATCATCCATTGCAGGATCCGTTGTAATTGTGTATTCATTTAAATTTTGCCTGATAACGGATTTCATTGTTCGATCCTGATAAATTAAATTATCAATTTCCATGTTTGGTTGCCTCTCACCAATGTATCCATAAAAACGCAATGAATCCTCAACATTTGAATCAGTAAAATTGATGCCCTCAATTGCCTGTACCAAATTAAATTTTACACGCACACGTGCGGTTTGATTTGCATTTGATATTGTGTATTGTTTCAAATTATATACACCCCAAACAAAGTTTGAAATTACACCTGATATATTATATTCAACTTTCCATGTGTAACAACCAATGCCCTCATTTTGTAAAACTTCTTTCCAAAAAATTGTTGCATAAAATGCGTTTGCCTCATTTACAAATGGTGTTTTTGTTGGTTGATAATTTGTTTCAACTCCATCCTTATAAAGTTTAAATTCAACATTATCCTGTGGATCTGATAATTTACACCATGCACTGTTTACATCATTTTTGTATGTTTCATCACTGAATGGATCTGCCAATACCAAAAATGTTTCACAACATGAAAATAACCAACCTTTATCTTCTTCTTCAAAAACAATTGGAAATCTGATTGCATCATAAAATTTTTCAATTCTATCCTCTAAATAATCACAATCATTTTGTGAACAATCAATGATGTTGAAATTTGCAGAAAACATTTTATTTCCTGTATTTGTATTTGTGTACAGGCCGTATGGGCATGGATCACAATTTTCAAAATTTGGTACACCCAACAATGCCAAAACAACACCATTACGTGGATCTGTACTGTTGCATTCATCCAGTGATACGGCCCATTGGCAACTACCATCAGGATTAATGTTTAACCAAATATAAAAACATTTACCTGCATCCAATGGATATGGTGTACTCCAAAATGCAGATCCATTGTATCCGCCTGCCGTATCTGTTAAATCAATTTGTGTTGGTGTTGTATCATTATAATTTTGATAAATAAAACCTACACATGGGCATGGATTTGGGCAATCCACACCCTCTGTTTTAAATGTTGTTAATTTATTAAATGCCGAATTTGGAGGCCTATCCCAGTTTTCGGTTTGATCAATTTGTTCACGTACATCAAATGCAGATATTATAATTTCACCACTTGTATTTGATGATGAATTTGCAATTCTAAATTCAAAACCTGATGATGGAACTGAATTTGCGGTTAAAACAATTGTATTAACTTGATTTGGAACAATTGGTAAATTGGTTAATGGAAACGCACTTGTTCCACTCATTATCAACCTGTTGTTGCTTAATGTATTCGTGAAAACAAAATATTTTATTTCATATGTTTTACCAACAATAATATCAGGAACAACCTGTGATAAATATTGTGTTGATCCATCACCAAATGATTGGATTCTTGATTGGTTTTGAATTACCCAATCAGGCCCAATATCCCAATCCGCACCGCCTTGCGAAAATGTGCCGTTTTTTATTAAATTTTCAGGAAAAACATATTCTGCAATTGGGCATGTATCCTGTGTTTTTAATGTTACATAAACTGTGTTTTGTTCATTGTTTAATAAATCTGAAACATACCATTCACTCCCATTGTAATAAATAACTAAATTTAAACCGTTGTATTCAAATACAAAATGTTTTCTGCCATTTACAACAAAATAATTATATGATGTTAATGTTTGTTCAGCAAACCCCTCTGCCTCAATTGTTAATTTTAAACATGGGCAATCAACAACACATTCCTGTATCATGTATCCATCCCAAAATGCCTGTGCGTTTGGCGGATCCCAAATACCCTGCCCATTTATGCCATTTGGTGGGCATGTTGTTTGCAAAATTTCTTTGGTATTTCCAATTTGATTTCCAAATATACCAACACCCTCTGTAATCAACCATTGATTTGTTTGAAGATTGTACCAAATGAAATATATGATTCCATCTGTTCCTGTAAACTCAAAGTAATCAGATCCATTGAATGATCCTGCGGTATTTAATTCAATTGTGGTTGCAACTGCATTTACTTCATATGTTAAATTGATACAACAGGCCATAATTTATTTATTTTTTAATGTTTTTTTTATTCTAATTTTAACCAATCACTTTAATTGACCAATCAATTTGCCTCAATACAGATGATACCTGAAACACTCTGCCCTCTGGATCATCTGAATGCCAACATTCCTGTTGAAACAATGGAATTGCACCCTTTGGTTGTGGCTCACCATAATTTATAATCGGCCTGATTGAAACGTTAAACCTCATATGATTGTTTTTGGCGGTAATTGCAGGCCAAATTTTATATTGTATCCCCACATTGTTCATGTTTTCAAAAGATGTTGGATAATTTGCAGTATTGGCAATTGATGCACTTGCAATAATTTCCCAACCTACAACACCAATCGGTAATGGTTTTAACTCAATAAACCAAAAACCATCAGGAACACTAAAACGAAATTTAAAGTAATCATTTTCAAAATAATCAATTTCATCACGATTCCATTGCTGGGCCTGTATTTTTTCATCATTTTCAATTGTGATTGAATTGTTGATTGGGTTACGGATAATCCTGTTACCATCACCAACCAAATCAATTGCACCTGTTAAACTTTCAACACTTGTAACACCTGTTTGCGGTGCATCAATCCATTTGGCCAATCCTGCACCATCTGTGGATAAAATTTGGCCTGTTTGACCATCTGCCAATGGCAACCTGTATTTATCATTTATTTTAATGTATCCATTTTCAATTGATAACATTGGATTGTTATTTGCACTGTTTGCAATCACAAATGATGTGAATGAATCACCTGTTGGTACTTTAATTTTAAAACATTCAGATTCAGTATTTAATGCAGTAAATTCAAAGGTTTTAAAATCTAACATTTTAAAAAAATGTGTGCCGTTTAAACCTTTTATTGTTCGATCACTGGCAACATCATCATTTTCAGTGTAAATTGTTTTTACATTTGGTGCAGGTATTGATGCAATAATTCCTGCCTTTATTGTTGATCCCAATATTTTTTTTGATTCATAACCTGTACCGTTATAAAAATCAATGTCATAAAAATCCTCATCTTTAAATAATAATGATTCGTTTTGATAATTGTGTATTTGTGCCATAATTTTATTTTTTTATTCTGCTAATGTTTTTATTTCTGTGTTTAATAAACCACTGGTTGTTTTTAAAATTCCATCTGTTGTGCGTTTACCGCTTACATCCAATGTTGTTGGGCATCCTTTTATTTTTGTTGTAAATTTAGCACCATTTGCCAAATTAATTATATCAGGATTAAAAAAACATTCAATTTGTGCCACATTTTGTGATGGATATGTTATTACCATCTGAACACCATTGATTGGTTTTAATGGGTTTGATAAATCATTATCAAATGGTAAAACTGAACTGCATATTGTACGTGCGGTTGATTCAAATGGTTCAACAGTAATCATTGCCCATGTATCATTTGGATCCCATGCCATACCATTATTAATGGTGTGTGTTGCCACAATACGCATTGTTTCACCAATTGCAATAACCTGTACATTTTGCCCTGTGGATTCAATATACATTTGAATATCCTGATCAATAACAGTTGATGAATCATATGGTAAATCACGGATCACATTACTGTTTGTAAATGCCAATCCATCTTTTATCAATGATATTTTAAAACGTATTTCCCATGCAGGAATATCATCATATTGTTCCCAATTTCTGTTTTGTGTTGGATAAAAATCGGTTGATGCATTTTGTTGTTGCAACCAATATTGCCAGTTTAATAAAAATGGGTAATAAACAGATACACCGTATTGCGTTGCCGTATCCATTGCAGGCACACGTTTAAATAATGCGTTTATTTTTGCACTGTTTGATGGTAATGTTGATACAATTGGCAACGTTTCATTAATCAAATATTGCCCTGCATTATTGATTTGTAAACCGCCAAATGAAAATTGTGATGATTGCAATGCAAAATCATCCTGTGATGTTCCGTTAAAAACTTCCATTTCCATTGTTAAATTATCATATATCTGATTATTATCCAATAAAAATGTACCATACCATGCACAATCATCCTCTGTGTTTGCCACAAATCCCTGTTTGGATCCACCAATTTGTGTAATGTTTTGCCCATGATCTAAAAAACCAAAATTGGTTGTTAAACCCAACACACCGCCAATTGGCGGATCACATTTCATTTGATCACCAAACACCAAAAAATTAACATTATCAACACAAAAATAAATGTACATCAAACGATCACCATCCTGCCTGTTTTCCATAAATGTGTTAAATTCAGGTGATGGTGCAAATGTAAATGTAACGGAAACCTCACCGTTTTGTATTGTAACATTATTGATCGCAATTGTATATGTTGCACCATCAGGATTGGGTGCAGATACAATTGATACCTGATTTGCCAAATCTGATTGCCTTACAAGCATGCAAATATTTGCCTGACTTTCAGGCCTGTTTTTATAATATGTATCATCAATTGATATATAACATGCACCAAATGCAATTTTTGATGCGTTTGTAACAGGTGTTTGTAATATTATTGTGTGTACAGATGGCACACAGTAATCTAATTCATCAATGCCCTGCAATAATGATGATTGTGTTGTGCTATTTCCAAACGGTTGATTAAACCAACCTGTGTTTGCGACTTCATCATAAACAACCTGTGCAGGCGGAAATGGATCATTTGGTTGCGGTGTAAAATTCCATTGTGCATATACTTTCAAACTACTGGATGCCAAAAACCATGATTGATCATATGCAGAAACAGGGCAATGAATTGCACGCATTGTGTAAAAAATAAATTCATCAGATGTATTAAAACCCTTTGTAATTGTACAATATCGCAAAAACCCACCTGATTGATTTGGAATAAATGTGCCAAATATTGGTTGCCCAACTACGGCCTGATCTAAATTTTCAAATATTACACGTGATTGTTCACCATCAATCAAACTCAAACTGTTGCCCTGTTGCCCTGATAAACTGTTGTTCATCATAAATTCCAAATTGGTGTATTCTTTTATTGTATTATCACTATTAACAACAACAATAACAATCTGTTCACCTGCACCTGCATCATACCATGTTTGTTGTGCGGATCCTGTTAAATCCAACAATTGATCATCAACGTATTCAATAAATGCATAATACGTGTACACCAATTGTGTTGCACTCCATTTTTGTATCCTTACTTTGTTGCCTGTTCTAAAACCCTCATCAACCCATGAAACAGATGGTGATGTGATCTGATTCAATGCAATATCACGTGTTAATGGATTTGAAATACTTGAAACACGCATTTGTGTACGGATGTTCCATTGGCACTCCACATCATCACCTGCATTTGCGGTGTATTGATTATACACATCATTAAATGCATAACGTTCAAAATCTTGATCAACTATTTGTATTGGCATGGCTATTTATTATTTTTTGGATTTTTTCAATATCACCTGTTTTAATTGTTTTCATGATTTTATTTACATGGGCCTGATGTTTTACAACCTGATCACGTTGATCCTGTGGCAAATTATTTAATGCATTATTACTTTGGGCCATCAACTGAATTAAATTATCTGATAAATCACCAATGATATTATTTGTTTCATCAATTATTTTTTTGGTTTTATTATCCATTTTTAATCATTTATTACTGTTGTTAATACTTTGCCTGTGGCATAATCAAACGGTATTTTATATGAAATAATGGCCTGTGATGTTTCATTATTAAACCGTATTTTGATTATTTCACAGTTTGTTCCATTGATTTCAGCAAAATTGTTGTATAGCAAATTTACAAAATCTGCCGTTCTCATCCGCACTGGTGCATCATTTATTATTTTATAACCATTTAATTGTATTTGATTTATGTAATGATAATTGTTATACAGGCCCTTTGCACCCAATATATCAACATAATTTGATGGTTGTTTACCGCCAATTTGCCACAATATTTTTGTTTTACTGTAAAACTGTTGGCCAATTTGTGTAACTCCAATGCGGTTTGTGATCTGTGAAACAAATGATGTTCCACCGCCAAAAATGCCTGTGATATTATCAACAACGTTAAAAAATCCCTTTGCAAATTCTTCAATCCAATTTAAATTGTTTTTACGTACACCCAATGCAAATGGAATATTTACATCATTTAAACCCTTTATACACACCAAATCCTGATTAATTACATTTAAACCCTCTGTGTTGTATTCTGCATCCGTTGGATCAAAAAAATCAACCGTGTGAAAATCTGCATAATCAATTTGATAATGTATGTACAACCGTTTCCAAATTGCATCTGTATTGTATTCAAATTCACCCTGCATATCATCCTGCATATTTAATGCAGGCAAAATGTTGTTTGGTGTGTTTCCACTCCAAAAATCCCTGCGTTCAATTTGCACCTCACCATTGAATACACGTGTGTGTGCATTGTATGTTGTTTCAATTGCATCAATTAATGATCCCAGTGTTGGTGTTGAATCCATTGCCGTTGGATAACCTTTTGTAAATGCAAAATTTAAATCATTTTCAATGTAATCAACAACAGATTTTTTTTCCTTTATTAATGGCACTGGCATTATTGCCAAATTACTGATTGAATTTAAAAGTGATGAATTAAGTGTGTACCCTAAATATGTGCATCCTGCCTGTATTAAATTTTTTACTGTTGCACCTTTGTAATATCTAACTTTTGGAAATAACAATTCAAACATTTGTTGGGCCAATTTGATCACTGCAACCAATAATGATGCAGTATAAATGGCCTGTGCAACAAATTTCAATGCCAATGTAATTATTTCCCCAATTGGCGGTGCAGGCGGTAAACCAATATTGGGTGTTGTTGCCTCAATGATATTTGATGCGGTTGTAACCAAATCCTTTACACTTTGCACTAATGCATCAGTCATGGTGTACAATGATATTGCAATTGTTAAACCACTCATTAAAACATCATCTTTAACAATCAGGTATGGTATATCAATCAATGGAAATACAACACCTTTTTCCGCCATTAATTCAAATGATGTACCGTTTGCATTATCAAAAAAATTATCATATGCACCACGTTTTTTGATTTTAACTTCAATTTCATGATCACGAATGATTGCGGATTCAGTTAAATCAACATAATACTCCAATGATATTTGATTGCCCATTTCAATGCGGTATGGTATGCCCTCAAATAAACCCTGTGATGCAATCCAATCCTGTATGATCTTTAAACCCTCACGTGGCAAAATGATTTTATCTGCATCAATTTGCAATATTGTTGGATCACCGCCAAAATTTGATGTTAAACCAAATTCCAAAACATTACGTGGTGCAACCTCAATATCATTTAAAAAATGTTTCATTTAATTAATTTTGTACCTGTTATAAATTATTTTTTTTCCATTGGTTGTTGTTTTAACAACCTGCATTGCACCATCAATTATACGTTCCAATTCAATATTTGAAACAGGTTTGTTTTTAATGGTTTTTTCCAATGATTCCAAACGTTCAACAACACGTTCATCAGATTTTGCAATTATTGTTTGATGTATTGCAGGATCAATCACACCTGTTTGATGCATCAATGCCAGTTTTGCCAAATCTTCATTACTTATATCACCAACCATTGCGTTTTGTTTCTTTGTTAAAACACGTTCATTTGGATGCAGGATTGCATGAAATCCACCCCTGCCATCAACACCATTTCCATGTTTGCCTGTATCCTCAATTCCATCCTCAAAAAATGGTAAATTCTGCACAAATTGTGTTAATAATGTAATATCAGTAAATGTTTTTAATAATGGATTTTCAACATCTGGATCCTCACTATTTCGCAAATATGCCTGCAATGCATCAGATGCCAATGCAATACGTTGTTTACGTTTTTCCATTTGTTCTTTTTTCCTGTTACTTTCAGCAATCAATTTTGCCTCTGTTGCCAGTGATTGTTGGGCCTGAATGTTACCATTTTTTGCCAATTCCTGATATGTATTATATCTTTCCTGTGCTTTGTTTATTTCCTCATCAATTTTGGAAATTCGTTTATCTGCAAAAAAGTTAAACGCATCAGTTAATGATTGAATGATACTGATTTGATCTGCCAATAAATCTTTTTGTGATGTTAATAATGCTTTGTTTTCATCATCAACATTTTTGCGTTTTAATTTATTTAATTCAATTTCCAAATCCAATGTATCTTTGCCATATTTTTTGTACTCTGCAATGCGTTCCTCTAATATTTTAATATTAAAATCTTTCATTTCCTTTGCAATATCTTCATCAGATTTTTTGGATTTTAACAAACTGTTTTCAAAACTTTTTACCCTACGATCCTGAATTGCATCATATGCCACCAAACGTAATTCATCAACTTCATTCAATTTTTCATTTACTGATGCATTAATTTCAACAATTTTATCCGCACTTTCTTGTTCAACAACGGCAATTTGTTTATTTAAAACTTTACGGTTTGCAATTTCCTCTGTTACCAAATCCGCCTGCATTTCTTTTAAATTTGCATCTAATTTTGCACGTTCTTTTTTGGTTAATTTGTTGTTTTCATTTTTCTTTTTAAATTCTTTATTTAATGCATTATTTAACAAAACAAAACGTTCATCATGTTTGTTTGTTAAAACACGTATTTCCTCATCCGCATCCGCTTTTACATCATCTTTTTGTTTTTGGCCTGATAACCCAATTAAGGCATTAACATCCGTTAAATCGACTGTTTGCCCTCTCTCAATACGTAAATTAATAATTTCCAATTCCTTTTCAATCAATTTATCCAAATCAGCAATTTCACGTTCACGTGCAGTATCCTGCATCCCTGCATTCATGGCCCTGATTGATTCACGTACTTTTAAAATTTCTTTGTACAGATCCAATTGATCACGCAAATCAACGTTTATTGGTGTGCGTTTTGTTTTTGGTGTTGTTGTTGTTGTTGGTGTTGTGGTGCCTGTGCCACCTGTGCCACCTGCAACTGCGGTAACTGCATTTGCCTGCATCATTGCAACCAATGATGTTTTAATTACTCCCTTTTGTGCGTTTAATGCTTTTAAAACTTTTTCATTTTCACGTGCTTGACTTGCTAAAACTCCTTTTGTACCCTCATAATTTCCAAACCCTTGCAAAAATTCTGTAAATGCATTTTGTCCCCATGCATTTTCAATACGTGCCTGTAACCCCAATTGTTCCGCCTCTAATTTTGCAATTTCACCTGCAATCACACCAAATTGCGTGCGTTTTTCCTCTAACATTATTTTATCCTCAATATTTTTTAAAATATCCTTTTGAACTTTGTCCAATTCTTTTAAAAACTTTGTTTCATCCTGTATGTTGGTTAATGTTGTGCCGTATTTTTTATTTAAATCAGTAATTAATTTTTCACGTTCACCATTTGTTTTGTTTGCACCTTTGATTGCAGTAACCAAAACATCCAATTGATTTGTTTCCTGTGCCATTTTAACGGCTGAATCCGTTGATGATTGTTGCAATCTGTTGTTTATTGCCTCCATTTGTTGTGCCTCTGTTTTCACAATTGTGAATGCCTCATATAATTTGTAAAGGGCCAATATAATTATACCAAAAATATTTGCCTTTAATGCTTTGCCCAGTGATGCAAATGCGGTTTTGATTCCATTTACACCTGCACGTGCTACAAATAAACCTTTTGCCATCATACCTGATTGTGTGCCTGCCATTGCCATTGTTGATCCCATCAAACGTGTTGCACCTGCCGATAAACCAACCACAATTTTGTATTGTACCCATGCCTTTGTTAAACCAACAACAACATCCAATATTGTTTCCAAATTATCTGCCAAAAATTTTATACCATCTTTTAAAATATCACCAATACCGCCTGCCTCATTTGCTTTTAAAATGTAACCATCCCATGCGGATGTTAATAAATCCAATGATCCGCCCAACGTATCCAATTGCATATCTGCCATGATCTGTGTTGCACCTGCCGAATCATACAATGCATTTGTTAATGTTTCAACATTGTATGTGTTTGATGCCAATACTGTACCAATTGTTGCACCCCTTTTACCGAATAATTCCAATGCGGTTGCGTTTTTATTTGTACTGTTTTGAATCAGGCCCATTGCCTCATCAAACGTCATACCTGATTTGGTTAATTCCAAAAACACATTACGCAATCCTGTTCCTGCCGTTGATGCATCAATACCGTTATCAGTTAATGTACCCAATAATGCGGTTGTTTCCTCAATATTTAACCCTGCACTTTTGGCAACTGGTGCCACATTACCCATTGCCGTACTGAATTTCTGCATATCCAATGATGAACTGGAAAATGATTTACTCATTACATCAGTTACACGTGCGGTTTGTTCTGTTGATAAACCAAATGCACGAACTGTTGCACCAACAACTGTTGCGGATTCTGCCAAATCTGTGCCTGTTGCACTGGCTAAATCCAATGTTGATTTTGTAACGTTTGATATTTCAGATTGTGAAAAACCCAATTTTGCAAATTCTGTTTGCAGGTTTGCAACCTCTGTTGCGGTAAAACGTGTTGTTGATCCATACTTCATTGCATCATCCGTTAAACCTCGCATGCCCTCACGTGTAACACCCAAAACAGATGCCAAATTTGCACTGGCCTGATCAAATTCTTTTACTGTTTCAAATACATTACGTATAATCATTGCACCGCCCATTGCGAGGCCCAAAGATGCAAACGCACCTGATAATTTACCCAATGCACCCCTGTAATTTCCAACGTTCCTGAAATTATCACCAACAGTTTTATCCAATTTTTTCAATTGTTTATCACCTGAACGTGCGGATCTTGTTACTTTGTCAAACTGCATTTGCAATTTTCTGTATTCTTTTGTGTTCTTTTTACCTGCCTGTTCTAATTTTAACAATTCTGCACCCAAACGTTTGGATTCATTTTTTTGATCACGTGTTGCCTTTACAAGTTTTTTGTATGCATTTGTTTCCTGATCTGCCAACTTTTTTTGCCTCTGTGATTGTTTCAACAAACGTTCCTTTTCTTGTGATTCCATTTTGGATGTACGTATTTTATCCTGTTGCAACCGTTCCAATTCACGTTCCGCCTGTATCTGTGCCTTTACGGCCTGTGATTTTGCTTTATCAACCTGCACTGATTGTTTCATTGTGGCATCTGCCTGTGCAACGGCTTTACTCATTTTATTGATGCCCTCTGTTGATTTTTTCAATGATGAATTTAACGTTTTGGATATTGTTGTTGCGGTTTTTTTCAACCCAACATTCATTTTATCCAATTCAGTTAATGTTTTTTTTGCGGAATCCCTGATTTCTTTGTACAAATCTGATTCTGCAATATCACTCCTTTTTATTTGCCCACTTGCCATATTCGTTTATTATTGTATAATATTCAACAACTGTTGTTTCCCTTAAATTTACTTTATAACCCAACCATTTTGATAAATGTAAACATGTTGTTTCAATGCTTTTACCATCCCCAAAATTAACATTTAAACGTTCAATTTTTGCATCAACAATTTCAATCTCTGTTAATTTAAAACGTTTATTTGTTTGTACATATAAACATTGCAATTTTGCCTTTTGTTGCAACAAATTCATGTACCGTTCAAACTGTTTTGATAAACCAAACCGTGCCAAATACTCATCATACAATTTATCATATTGTATTTGGTTGCCTGTTTCATCATCAATCAGATCAACATTAACATACTTTAAAAATCCATCACTGCATTTTTGCCAGTGAAACATGGGCATTTCATCAATTGATTCCCAATATTTTACGTGCGTATTTAATGTACTGTTGCCTGATTTGTTCCGCATATATTTCCAAATTCTGTTCATCTAATCCCAAAATATTATTGTTCCACCATGATTGATCCTGCATTACTGATGCATCTGCATTGATTAAAATGCTATCTTTTAGCACTGTAATAAACATTGATTGATAAAACGCACCTGTATCCTTTAATGTGTACGGTGTTCCTGCACGTTTCATTGGATTTATCTGTTGCGTAAGTGGTGAATACAATCCAATAACTTCATCAAATTTATTCACACCACGTTCAAACAACTGATCCTGCCTGATAAGATTTAACACCAAATTTTTAATTTGTGTTGTGTTTGCCTCATACCATGCCAATGCATCATCCAATGTTAATGCCTTATTTAATTGTTGTTCGATCAATGTATTTCCAATCATATTTCAAATTTACGAAAATTTAAACGTTTTTATATAACAAAAAAAAGGGATGTAAACAAATACATCCCCTTTTAATATCAAAAATCAATTGTTAAACAGATTTTTTCACTGATTTTCTGTTTACTTTTTTAGGATTGCACAATTTGTATGCCTGTTTTACTGTTTCACTATTCAAATAATGAAATTGTTTTAATGCATCTTTTTGTGTTAAATCTTTTAAAACCTCAACCCTAAATGTTGATTTTCCAACCGTGATATATTCTGTTTTTCCCATAATTTTATGCCGTTACTGTATTAACAAATCCATCAAAACCAGTTTTTGCAACTGATAATTTAAGGTTTACACCTGATGCCAATCCTGCACTGGTATAATCAATAACATAATTGCCATCTGTTGGCTCTGTAACTGCATCAATTGTAACAACTGTACCTGCATCCAAATTATCCAATTTCCAATCAGCAGGCAACGTTGCACCTTTGTAAAGGATTGGATTGTATGCCGTTCCGTAATCTAAATTTGCAGAAACAGTAATTGCCGTTGTTGTTGCACTTGCAACAGTTAATTCAACATCCAATAAACCCTCTAAACTGTTAAAATCAATTCCTGATTCCTCTGCCGTGATCATTTTCATTGTTGATTCATCAAACAACCTGTAAAAATCAAATCCTAACATGATTTTTTGAACTGTTGCATCTGTTGCAAACATGAATTTTGGATCCCAACTGTCGTTGTCCACTGGTATTGGATATAAAAAACCGTTTACCTCTGATCCAATTAAATCACCCTCAACATCAACAATGTAAATTCCAAACTGCACACAACGTGATGCCATTAATTTACCCAAAAATGTTGGTGTTGAATCATCCTGCCATAATTCACCTGCAAAAGATCTTACACCCTGTCGTAAATATGCTTTACGGCCACTGTTTGCCTCCTCAAATAAAGAATCCGCTTTTGGTAATTCTACGTTTTCAAATTTAGGTAATGGAAACCAACGTTTTGATGCATCCGCCTCATTTACGTAATCACTCCATGTTGGTATTGATGCACTTAAATCAATACCGTTTTTTGTACCATCATTTGCCGTTAAAGGCACTAAAATTAAGGAACTTGTTATTCCCTGAACAGGTACACAGGATGGTACCCCTGTGTTACTTAAACCTGCATTACAATCACATGATTTCATATGTTTATTTTTTTAATTAATTATTATTTTATTTTAAATTCTCTTAACATTTACAATTTGCACGGTATTTACTCAACGTAATATTTAATGAAACACCTGATAAATTGGCATCCAATATGTTTTCAACTGCACCCTGATCCGTTTCAACACCAAAACGTGAGAATGTTTTGTATGTAAATTCATCAACAGTTTTGTACATCCTTAAACGTTCAACCGTTTTAATAAACTCATGCATCAAATTACCCATTGGTGTAACCACTTGTTTACGGTGATCTGCCGTGTAATATTGTGATGGATCCGTTTCATCTAAAAAAAACAGATTTGTAACAATATCACGTGCAATGGCGGATTCCCTGCCGTATCCTGTTTCACTGATTATTTCCAGTAACCAAATCAACGGCAATTTTTCCTCTAAATTATTTGTTGCAATTGTCCATTCACGGTTTGTTGCCAACTTTGTACCTGTAATAAAAAACGGTTTTTGCAACGTGCAAACACCATCCAAATTAATTACAGGATCCGTTTGAATTAATTGTGTTGCAATTATCCATTCATCAACCTGTACATCATTAATTAAAAACACAATACCATTTGAATCAGTAATTGTTTTACCAACTCTGGCCCATTTTGTATGGCAAAAATATGTTTTGCCATTCATTGCATTGTATTCACCATCAATTTTGCAATTGATTTGATCAATGATTTCCTGTATTTCAATGGTTGCATCAATCATATCCAATACGTTGTTACTTTACTATGCCCATTATATTTTGGGTAATCACTTGAATTATCACAAATGTATCTTTGAATTGCATGATACGTAAACACTCCCTGATTATACCGTGTATAAATCTGTTGTGATAGTGTTGAAATATTTTTGCTATTCTCACCAACAGGTGCAACATTTCCTGATACCCAAACCTGATTTATCTGATCTTTTAAGTATTCAAAATAAATGAATCCTTTGATCATATCAATCATACCATCACTGATAATAATATTACATGTGCCACTTTCATGCATAAATGCATTATAAATTGCCAAATACACAGGATCCTGTGGTACAAAAGTTAATGGATCTAAATCCGCCACAAACAAATTATACAAATCAACACCCAACAATTCCGCCAATAATCTGTTTGTGTACAGATCAATGTAACCGTTGATTTTTTGTTGTTCATAAATGCCTGTTGCCAATTCCCATTTACCCTTGCCAAAATCTGCGTATGTGATATTTAAAACGTTTGCCATTGTAATTTTATGGTTTTATAACTGCATCATTTTTTAGGTGATGCAGTTTTTTTAATTGATATTTTTGCTTTCACTTTTGATGGTGCCACCTTTTTTTTAACAACAGGTGCAGTTTTTTTTGGTTTTGGATCAACTGATTCCTCAATTATTACCGCACCCTTATGCCCTGCACTGCGTTTTTTCTTTTTAGATTTGCACCCCTCGCATTCGTTTTCTGCATGATCATCACAATCACCAATGCAATCATCATTTGGTGCCATACTGGCAATGCCATTTGATAACAAATATTGTGATGTGTTTCCGCTTGAATCAATAATTTGATCCTTTTTTAACGTTCCCCAATCTTTTAATATTTTTAATTTCATAATGATTGTTTTAATCTGTTAAACAAATATTTATTTTGTGATTGCAGTTAATGCCGTTGCAATATCAGTTACTTTCATAAATGCATCCTGATGTACCTGTGGTACAAAAAACTGTATTCTCTGTAATGCTTTAACAGTAACAATTTCGTGTTCAAAATTATCATTGTTTTCATAACTGAAATCAACTGTCACCCCTTGTCTGTCTAAAATTTGGCCCTTTCTTGAATCCAAAACATACAATGAATTTGGTGAAACCAATGGTGATGTAATCACACGCATTCCGTTCAACACTGAATCACCTGATGCCACAAAGTTTGGTAAAAGGTAATCACCGTTTGCATTTTTTTGGTGCATGAATTTAACCCAATCATTGTAATTCATAATGATTGTATCTGCATCATATGCCATTTCCTGCCCAAACGTGTATATCTGTGCTTTCATTGCACCTGTTAATTCTGCCAACGTTGCAGATGTAAATGCACCAGTAAAAGGTGCCAATACATTTGCAGGATCAAATACCGAACTGATTGAATCAATTGAAACAATATCTGTTGTTCCGTTTAAAACCGCACTGTCTGCCTTTAATCTGATTGATGATGATACAAGATTTTCAATTTCTGATGTTACAAAACTGTAATCATCCATCATATCAATACAAACATCAACATAATCACGAACTTTTGCAATCTGTACAGTTTTGGTTTGCCATACAACTGTTGTATCAGTGTTATTTGTTGCACAATTTACAACCACACCTGCATCCCTTGTTACTGTTTTTTGCTCTCTGTACTTGATGTACTCTGTTTCAACGTTTGTTTTTCTGAACAAATCCGTAATTCTCGTTTCTGATCTGTATGGTATATCAAATGTTTCATTGATTAATTGCCCATAAACATCACCACGTAATGTACCCAAATTAATTGGATCAATTTGTGCCTTTAATGTTAAAGAAACAACACCTGATTTTTGTTTGATCAGTTTTTTTAATGCATCTGATTTTTCAACAATCATATCCTTAATGGATTTTTTTGCCGTTGTTGCATTTGTTTTGTTACCCTCTTTTAATGCATCAATTGTACTTTCAAGATCTGCAAATTTTTTCTGTAATTCATCTGATTTGTTTGCAGATTTTAATGCATCCAATTCATTTGATAATTCAGATTTTAATGTTTCAACATCATTTGATGATGCAAAACCGTTTGTTTTTTCAGCAATTTTTGCCTCAAATTTTTCAATCACCTGTTCAGGTGTTAATGGTGTATTTTCCATTTTTTTTAATTTTTAAATATTAATAATTTATTTATTTTCGATTTTTTAATTTGTTTTCACTTGAAAATAATCATCAAACCCACTCCAATTAAACGTTTGTTTAACAGTTTGTTTAACGGCCAATTGTTCTTTGTTGAACGGATCGGTGTTTGCAACATCAATTAAACGTGCATTTAAATATTTTAATTTCATTTCCAAATCATATAAACGTTCATCTGTACCCTTACCACTGGTAATTGCTTTCACAATGATGTTCATTTGATCACATAATGATTTTTGTATTGTTTGTTTTTCCTGTACTGTTTTAAACACATCAATTGTGTTTGCATATTGGTTTGCACCAAATGTTACTGCGGATCCTTCCCACAATTTTAATTCCTTTATTTCAAAATATCCTGTTGATTCATCAGGATCATCCGCATCCTTTTTTTCAACCTCAATAAAATTTGTTTTATCTGCAATGTATTGAAATCCAATACTGTGTTCCGTAATAATTCCATCCTGATAATCACGCAATGCATCATCACCTTTTGATGATGTACCCAGTTTACCAACTGCAAACAATCCTTTTTCATCTTCTTGTAATGATGTAAATGTACCAATTTGATGTTCCCAATCGTGATGCCTTAAAAATGCAATTTGCCTGTTGGATCCTGAATTTACACCCCTATCATTCAGGGATTTTTTAAATGCACCTTTGCGTATTAAATCATTATCTGAATCAATTGTATCAAATACAGATAAATAAATTGCCACCTCACGTGCAGATAAATCAATATCTTTTATCTGTGATGTTGCCTGTTTGATGTTGTACGTTGAAAATGGTTTTTCCATAATTATGCAAATTTATATAACAAAATTAGTTAAATTTGTTCAAATATATTAAAAAAAAACATCATGGCAAACGATTTTTGGACTTCAATATTTGGATGGTCTAACCAAAACAGTGATAAATTTATGCAATACCTGAACAATAACCAACAAAGTTATTATGGTACAAAGGATGCGGTTTGGGTAGATACCAACAAACCATTTGAACTGTATTTACAGGTGCCTGAATTACGCACAGTAATTGATAAACGTGCATCAATGATGGCATCAGGATTGCCAGTTTTGAAAAATGCAGATGGTGAAATTGTTACTGATCATCAATGGGTACAGGATTTAATTGCCAAACCAAACCCAACACAATCATGGTCTGATGTTATTTATTCACTTTCAGTTAATGATGGATTGTTTGCAAATGCATTTGCATATTGCCCAAAACGTTCATTTGATATACGTAATTTAATTGTGCCATTGCCATCATCAAAAGTTAAATTAAAACTTTCAGGCCGTTATTTGGATCAAATGGAAACAGGCGGAATGATTGAAAATTATCAGTTTTATTATGATGGTAAAAAATATGAAACAATTGAAATTGATGATATGGTTTACATCAATACACCTGATGGTATTCATTTGGTAAATCCACGCAACAGGATTGAAACCCTGCGGTATCCATTATCAAACATCATTGCACAGTACAAAAAACGTAATGTTTTATTAGAGAATTTATCTGCAATTGGTATTTTATCATCAAATCAATCTGATTTGGGCGGATCATTACCAATGGATCCAAAAGAAAAACGGCAAATACAAAAGGATTGGATAAAACGTAATGCAGATCAAATTGTAATTACGGAATCAAATGTTGATTGGACTCCAATGAGTTATCCAACAAAACAACTGATGTTATTTGAGGAACTGGATGCAGATAAAATGGCCATCATTGATGCGTATGGTTTATCACAATACCTGTTTGCATCAACAAAAGGTGCAACGTTTACCAATGTTTTTGAAGGTATGCGTATGACTTATCAGGATACAATTATTCCTGAAACGGATCAATTATATGCAACACTTTCACATCAATTGGGCCTTACAGATCAGGGATTGAAATTGTGTGCAGATTTTTCACATGTTGCCGTACTGCAAAAGGATCAGGTTTTACAATCTGATGCAATGGATAAACGTGCAAATGCAGTGTTGAAAATAATTGAATCAGGTGTTGAATTATCTGATGATGAAAAACGTGCGTTGTTGGGCATTTAAATACTGTTATTAAAATTTACCCCAACCTGAATGTATCATTGATTTAATGCGTTCCTGTTCAATGTACATCATGTAATGATGAAAACGTTTAAATCCCTGAATCAATTTATTTATTTGTTTTCCTTTCATTTACTTTCCTTTCATTTCCTTTGTTGAATCATGTTAAATTGTGTTCAACACATGTTAAACACTTGTTATTATTCAATGTTTATATGTTAATTTCCTTTTGAATATTAACACGTTGTAACACGTAAATCATTTATTTAAACCAAATTCATGTGATTGTTCAATGTACAACGTATCATTCACGTTGTTTTTATCAACTGGTTTACACTGATCAATAATGTAATTAAATTGAATCATTAACAGGATCATACACAGGCCCATTGCGAGTATTACCCAGTGTACAGGATGCCATTTTTCATTTATCATAACGTAAAAATAATAAAAAAAAATGCAGGTATTTTCCAACCTGCATAAAAAACATCATGATCACTCTTAATAAACTGATGGTTTTTTAAAACCTTATGTGTTACAAATATAACAATTTAGGGCCTTTAACGTAAATGTTTGAACAATGATTGGATAAACATTGATAAACCTGCTATGCAATCAGGTGCATCATCATTTTTGTTTTTACCCTCTTTACTAAATGATAAAATATTATCAATAAATCTGATTGATTGTGGCACATCATAACGTACAAAATTGAATTTATTTAACACAAATGCGGATTGCATGATGATCCGTGTAATTTTATTTTGTGTGTTGGCCACCTGTAATATTCGTGTGTTGGTATTACGTTGTAATTCACGTGCAAACATTGCACCCATACTGTTTGATTCAACACGGCAATAATTGGCATTCCATTTATCCAACAGGGATGCAACCATTGGTATTGTTACATCCGTGTTTGATCTATCAAATACATAATCAACAATGTAAACCTGATCACCTACAATGGCACCAATGGCACATGCAGTGTAATCATTTCCTGTATCTGATACATCAACATATCCAATGCAACCCTCAATTTTATCCTTTATTTCATCCAATTCATCAGGATCAACAATGTTTATTTCACCAAATAACATTCCTTTTAAATCCATTGGTTGTTGTTGGTATTCTGCCAACCAAATTTCCTTTGCGGTTTTTTTTCTTTTATCAATGTATTCATCTGTACTCATAACCGCACTGCAAAATGATTGATCATTTTCATCCAATGCCTGTACCATAATGGATTTATCATATGCACCCTGTGCCATTTGATAACCAATTACATCATTAACAACCCAACGTGTACCAATATCAATACGTTTACATCCTGTTTCAAACCGTGAATCATGTGTTGCCTGTTTCCACTGGATCACACGTGCATTCATATTATCATTCATGGCATCATCAATACCCCTGTATAGATCATCCGTAATGGCAACCATTGATGCACCAAATCCAATGATTGTTCCGCCAACACCTGCACCGAAATAACCAACCTGTTTTGAACTGTTGGTGTTCCATCCCTGCAAATTTGCCTTATCAGATGATAAACATACATCAGGAAATATTGTTGTGAATTTTTCTGATTTCACAATATCACGTACATCATATGAAAATTTTGTGTACAGTGTTGCCGTGCATGTGTTACGCATCACTGATTCTGTTGGATGATTGCCCAACACCCATGCACAGTAAATTGATGTGATGTATGATTTTCCTGCACGTGGCGGTAATGAAACAGATAATGATTTAATTTTATCATCTGTAATATCCTGCATTGCATCCGCCACCTGATGCAAAAATTCACGTTCCGCAAAAAATTTAGGATCATAAAATTTGCAAAATTGCCAAAAATCACGTTTGCACAACTCATAATACAAATACAAATTTATTAAATCTGTTTTATTTTTTCCCATTTTTCAGGTGTTCACGTATTTCATCCGTTGTTAAATCAGAAAAATCAGGCCTGTTGGTTTGTAAATTAACATCCTGCCGTTCAACATATCCACGTGATCGCATTTTGCATTTCATGTAAAATATTGTTGCGGTTGTGTTGCCATCCCTGATTTGATCATGCAATTGTGATTCAACCATATCATGTGCGTGTTCGGCAATATCATTTACCTGTTCCGCATAATGATCATCAGTTTTGATCCACTCGTAATGTGTTGATCTGTTTATACCAACTGCACTGCATGCGGTTGAAATGATGCCCAATGATGCAATTAATGCCTCAATCATTGCACCCTTTTTTATAGTGTTGGATTTTGTTGTTTTTTTAACAACAGGTTTGGCCCTTTTTTTTGTGGGTTTTGCTTTTACTTTTGGTTTGGGTTTTATTGCCATGCCTTTTAAAATATCAGGTTAAACAATAATATTATACCTGCAACCATTGCAATGCGTATAAATGTTAATTTTAAACTGGATGGCTCAATTAAATACAGTTTAAATGATGCGTGTGTTGCATGCGGTAAAAATAAATGTATAAAACGATCAATACTGAACAATAAAAACATTACTGGTAAAAATGCAATACCCAATATTTTTTTATAAATGGGTAATTTTTTTACTGTTTCATTTCTTTTGTTTTTGATTGCCTCAATTTTTTTATCAAATGCATCATCAATTTTTTTTACCTTTGTTGGTTTTGCTTTTTTCATTTCTTTAATTGCTTTGCGTGTTAAACTTCGTTTTTGTTGCCTGTTCATTTTACAAATATAATAAATTAGAAAATGGGATGCATTTACATGGTGTTTTAACCATCTGCACCCCATTCACATAAAACATAACAATTCAAATTTACAATATTTTTTATTTAAAACACGTTTAATGCGGTGAAAATGGTTTTTTGTATATCACACCCACATTATCAATATGGCCTTTTAAATAGGCATCAAATGCCCTCTGCATTGATCCCTTTTGTGTTCGGCACATCACATTGTTGATCCGTTCATTGTATTCAATTAGATTAACAGATTCATTTGCCCTGTTGCAAAAATTATGCATATCAGTTATTGTAAAAAATCCGCCTTGAATACTGCAATTTTGTTTTGATAACAGGTATGTACACATTTCATCAAACGTTTTTGGTATTTGATTGTTGTAATAATGGGCCTGATCCAGTTTATTAATATCATTCATAATTCAATAATTTCATCAATTTGTTTTTCAATTTTGCCTGTACCATTGCATTCATCACATTCAACAGATTTAAAGCAACCGCCACAACACTCATTTGATTGATCATGGCAATCCATAACATCAACGCACCCATCACCATCACATTCATCACAATCACATTCAATATCATCATCATTGTGTTCCAATTCGTGTGATAAAAATGTATCAACAGATTGATCAGTAAATTTCACGGTGTGTTCAGTAACTTTTGTTTTTTGCATTCCACTGGATTGCACATAAACAACTGTTATTATTTCAGAATCAATAACCAAACCAATTTGGTTTGTTTTTAATACCATTACCTGATCATGCAGATCAATAATGTTTGGGCCTGTGTGATGATTATTTTCCATAATTTGTGCGTTTATATTAAAAAAAATGGGCATGTATTACCATGCCCAGTGTTTTGTTGATTAAAATGATGGATCACGGTATTGTTGCATGGTACCAAAAATAATTGATACCTTACTAAAATTTTTGTATTTTTTTGTTACACCATCAATGATCATCATTTGGTTGTAATAATTATCTGCATTTGGATCCTCATACAAATGTTGGTATGATTCAATTCCGCAATCCTTTAATAAAATTTCCGTTGATCCCCAACCGTATTTTTTGTAATATTTGTTGTTTAATGCTTTGATGATTTCAACAGAATACCCAACAGATCCCCAACATTGTTTTTTGTTACTCCATTCCAATGTTGTTGTGTAATTTTCAGTGTTTGATTTATATGTGTAACGTTCATCACCGTATGATGTACCAATATTTTTTGCATCCATTTTGCGGATCACACATTGCATTCCATTATCTGAAACCTCAATAACTTCGTGTGCCTCACGATCTGAATACATCAGGATTGTTGCACCCTCACCAACAACTGGCAATGTTTCATTATTTCCCATCATTTGGTTGATGAATCCACCTGCAACACCAACTTTGCGTGTTTGTCTTTTTACTGTTTTTTGTGTTAAATTGCTCATTTTCAATGTTTTATGTTTTTTAATAATGTCGTTGCCTCGTTGCAACAGGACAAATATATATAAATTTAATTTATATACGACCATCAAAACATAAAAAAAACACTTTTACCCCATATTTTTTTTTAAATACAGGGTAATTGTGATATTTAAAATGCAATTATTGGTTGATCAGATCACCAATTTTCTGCACTGTTGTTAAATTCAAACCACGTTCATTATTCAGGAACATGTACATTTGGTTTGGATGCACTGCACATTGTTTTGCAAATGCATGTACAGATAAATTGTTTTCCGTGATGTAATGATTGCATATTGTGCGTACATCCTCAACCAAATATTTTAATTGTTCTGATTTAATCGGTGTTGTTTTTTTATTTGTTGCCATAATAATATTTTAAAATGGTAAATCACCATCAGATTCAACATTTTGTTTTGGTAAATCTTTTACCTGTGGTGCCTTTGGTGTTGGTAACGGCATGCCACCAACTGTTGCAATTTTCCATCCCTGTAATGTGTTGAAATACATTGTATCACCTGTTTTTGGGTTTTCCCATGCACGGCCACGTAAATTAAAATCAATTTCAATTTCCATACCCTGCACCAACATTCCTGATTCATCAACCATATCATTAACAAACTGGATCTGTATTGATTGCGGATAATCACCGCCAGTGTTTACGATCACATCACGTTTCCTGAATGAATCAGATATTTGTTTTTCCTCTCTTACCAATTCAACTGTACCATTTAATTTAAATTCCATTTTTTCTGTTTTTATTTGATTTGTAAATTTTTATTTGTAATTAATTCCGCACCATCAACTGTGGCACCGCCTTTTATGGCCCTTTTGATTTCCATTTTATCAATTTTTGTTGTGATAATTTGGGTTTTAAACTGTTTATCAATTGCATTTTCATCTGTTATTTCAACAGATTGTGATGATCTGAATGATATTTTTGTTGTTGGTGTATCAATAACATCCAATTCAAACTGTTGCATTGCATCTGATAATGCGTTTTCCAAACGTTCCGTTGTGTTTTTACGCACCTTTTTAATGGCCTGTAAACGTTTTATTTCCGCATCAACAACATCATTATCATATTTCATTGCACGGATCACCTGTGCATATCCTGATGCCTTTTGTTTCATTTGTGATTCCGTGATTTGCAATTGATCCTGCAATTCATCAGTTAATTCACCGCCATTTGCAATCAATTCATTTACGATCAATTGCATATCATTTGATATTTTAAATAAACTACTCATGATTTATTGTTTTAAAGATTTATTAATTTCATTGGAATGATCAATCTGTGATTGTAAAAAATCAACCAATGTATTTTCCTGTGGCACCGTTAAATCAAATGTTTTACGCAAATCATCCTCATGGTATGCACCATTTTTGATTGCCTGTAATGCATCATTAAAACGTTTTGCAGGGATTTTTTTCTTTGTTTCAACTTTTGGTTTTGGTTTTTCAGGTGCAGGATCAGGTGCAGGTACAACATATCCATCAGGCAAATCCTCACCTGCATAAATATAAATGCCCAATCCAAACATTGCCAAATTTTTAACCAAACAACGCATCAATGCTTTGTTAATATCCATCATGGATGCAGGTGCAACAGTAATTTTTTTACCTGATCTGAATGTAATTTGGTATTCATCACTTTTTTGTGCATTGTTTGAATTATCCATTACTGGCAACCACATATCATGTGATTCACCGCCTGTTGTTACACGTGTTTGTACTAAAATACCAAACTGATCAACCATGTACGGTTTATTTGTTTCAGGATCTTTGATGATTTCATAATTCGCATCAGGGCAATGTTTTTTAAATTCACTCCATGCCCATGCCCATGATAAATATGTGAAATTGTTGCGTTTTTCTGTATTTGCATTAACGTTTAATGCAGATAATTTTGCAAACAACGGTTGTTGTTTTTCTGATGTTGCACGTGTTTTACGTGCGGTTTTTTTCTGTTCCATTTTTGTTATGTTTTATTTACAAATTTAATGGGCATGTTTTACCATGCCCTGTTTTTATTAATTAAAATCTTATTCCTAATTTTAGCATTTTTCTGATTTGTGCAGATGTAATTGAATAAACCTTTTTAATAATTTGATCATCCCATTTATCAAATTCACCAGTCATGATCCAAACTGAATATGTTGCTTTTGGATATTCTTTTAACATCCATTCCCAATCCCCACGAATTCCCAAATTTTCATGTAAAAGATTTACTGCATCTGAATATGAAAACAAATATTCTGTTTCTAAATATCCAATAT
>Ga0233411_10000113_pt1 | contig 28206 bp, 48 predicted proteins | sample Na_anoxic_2_MG_FD_179799 | JGI IMG/M metagenome (GOLD analysis project Ga0233411, IMG submission 179799) | Seawater microbial communities from Saanich Inlet, British Columbia, Canada - Na_anoxic_2_MG | ecosystem: Environmental > Aquatic > Marine > Inlet | place: Canada: British Columbia...
ATTTGAAGGGAAGTAAAATGAATCAACCAAAGTATGCAAATGTGAAGACTGTCAGGAATTACAAGATTACTGCCATCGAAACAATTCAGAAAACACACGAGGGCACGAACATGCTCATTGAAGACTATGACAGTATTATTCTCAATGAGAAGCTGTTCGCTGGAGCAACGGAGGAACTGGCTCTGTTTGACGCCATGACAGAGGTCAATGGTATGGAGTTTGATATGGCAAATGTGAGGTGGATCACCGTCCCTTTTCCGGGTTAGAGCCAGCGGCCTCGAAGAGAACTACGATCATCTCCAAGAGCAACTCAGTTACCACTAAATTCAAAAAAGGTGATAGAGTAAAGGTTGTGAGGAAGGACACAGATTATGGTTGGGTCGGTAATATGGATGAGTGTATTGGTCAGACGTTTACCATCGCCAGAATTCTCAAAAGGGGCGTAAAGCTTAAGGAAGTAAGGTTTAATTGGCCTTTCGGATCTATAGAACACGTAGAACACGAGCTAGTGGCCGGTAACGTGATAGAGTTGGACGGACTTAAAGCTATTGTATATCTCAGTGATGTGGGTTTAGCTGTTATGAATCAAGATGGTGAATGGCGTCAAGTCAGAAACCTAAAGGGTAATGTGGTAAAGATAGGTAAAACTAATGTACTCGAAGGTCTTGAAAATTGTGACGAGTACGCCACTGAAGCCTGTAAGAGGGCCAAAGCCTATTTCTCGAAGTCTTATGAAGAACGTCAAGCCGAGTGGGTTGCATATCAAGATATTAAAGTTGGGAGTAGAGTTAAGATTCTACGTGATCCTAAGACACGTGAGGATAGCTACGGTTATGTACATATTTCAAGTATGTCTTCAATGGTTGGTGATGTGTGTTCAGTTTCGACAATATGTGGTAATGGTATATTACTAAAAGAAGGCTTCTATTGGCCTTATTCAGTACTAGAAAAAGTATAACATACTGATGTGGTGTAGATAATAGTTACTTCACTTGAAATGACTAGGCCTCGGGCCTAGATAATATCTATTATCGATTGTTCCCATCATAATATTGCGGCATAGAGCAGTCTGGTTAGCTCAACGGTTTCATACGCCGTAGGTCGAGGGTTCGAGTCCTCTCCCGCTATTAACTGAAGTGGCAATTATGCCAAAATTTGAAGGGAAGTAAAATGAATCAACCAAAGTATGCAAATGTGAAGACTGTCAGGAATTACAAGATTACTGCCATCGAAACAATTCAGAAAACACACGAGGGCACGAACATGCTCATTGAAGACTACGATAGTATTCTTCTCAATGAAGAGTTGTTCGCCGGAGCAACGGAGGAACTGGCTCTGTTTGACGCCATGACTGTAGTAAAAGAAAATGTAGCGTGTGATATGGCAAATGTGAGGTGGACCACCGTCCCTTTTCCGGGTTAGAGCCAACGGAGACAGTGGAGCCTTTTAGTGTTGGTGACCTCGTGTCGTTGACAGCCACTTTTTCTGAGGGGCCCAAAGAATGTAAGGGTCTGATATTCAAGGATGGTAATGATCGCTTAAAGATCTGGTGTAACTATTTGGGCTCACCTACTTGGGGCATGTTAGACGATCATTACACCAATATCAAGAAGATCGGTTCAGTAGACGCGAAGTTGGCTTCTGAGTATGTATTGGCTCAAAAAACTTTTGAATCGTACTTATGAAAACTGTCTCACGGTGACTTAGTGGAGTTTGATGAAAATGGCACCACAAGACAAGCGATAATCCATTGGGATAATCATTATGGCGAATTGGGTAGTATTGATGACAATGGATCTAGATCTTATTTCTGGCGGGCAGCTAGCACGCTTAAAAATACCCGTAAGGTGGGTACAGTTGATCTACCTAAGACTGTTTGTAATTCGGGTAGTGCCCGTAAGTTCGCCAAGTCTTATTTTATAAAACCATCCTAGGCCATACATCCAAGTATGGAGGCTGGATGGTAGAAGACGTCGAGGATAACGTAGATGATCTCTGGCCACAGTACAAGTAGGAGTGTTCCCGTAGCTCAGTTGGCAGAGCGTCTGACTCATAATCGGGTGGTCGCTGGTTCGAGTCCAGCCGGGAACAGTGTGACAATAACTAAATGAAAGGGCATCATGGAATACAATAAATATCAACAAGCAATCTTTGATTTCATCGAACATAGCACAGGACACGGCATCGTTGAGGCTGTGGCGGGCAGTGGTAAGACTACCACTATCGTTGAGGCTGCCAGTCGCATAGAGGGTAAGGCCATCTTCGTTGCTTTCAATAAACACATAGCTGAAGCCCTGCAAACAAAGCTGCCTCCACACGTCGAAGCTCGCACATTACACTCAGTTGGTATGCAGATATTACGTAGTAAAGGCTACGCAAAGGTGAACAACCGTAAGGCGGCCAACATAATGAAGTATGATGTGTTCCGCTGGGATACCTGTTCACCTAAGAGAAAGAAAAAGATGTGGGCGATGTATCGACCCATGCTTAAGCTTGTCGGGTTAGCCAAAAGTCAAGGCTATGGACCAGATGTAAGTGTTAAGACGATGGAGTCCATCGTAGATCGACATGCTATTGAGTTGCCAGAGTGTTGGTGTTGGGGTACGTTCACAGCAATATTAACATGTTGCTTTGAGAAAGAGAATGTCATCGACTTCGATGATATGATCTGGTTTCCATTAGTGAAAGAGCTACCCTTCCCAAAGTATGACTATGTATTTGTTGATGAGTCTCAAGACTTATCACCCGCCCAAGCACAATTCGTCAGATGCTTAGCGTCTGACGATGGACGCATCATCGCAGTAGGTGATACTCACCAAGCGATATATGGGTTTCGAGGTGCAGATTCTGAAGCTATGCAGCGTCTCAAGGAGACTCTTAATGCTACAGTCTTACCACTTAGTATATGCTACCGATGTGGGACAAAGATCGTGGAGTGTGCTCAAAACCTAGTCCCACATATTGAGGCTTCACCAACAGCTGAGGACGGATTAGTAACATCCATCCCACGTAGTGTGTTCAGTGAGCATGTCACAGATAAGGACTATGTGCTCTGTCGTGTGACCGCACCGCTTGTTGAGCAATGTCTCAACCTAATATCTATGGGCCGGAAAGCCACAGTGCTCGGACGAGATATTAGCGACCAACTATTGCAGACCATCAAAGGACTCAAGCTCAAAGACAGCCACAGCATAGATGAATATATCGATGCACTCAACGATTGGTACTCCAGTATGTGCCTCAAGTATGAACACAAAAAGGCTGCGTTGATGAAGAGCATGGACACCTATGACACTCTCAGAGCAGTCGGTACGGGGTGTGGGACTGTCGCGGATATTAAGACACGGATTGATAACATCTTCTCCAAGGACGGAGAGGGTATCATCTTCAGTACGATACACAAGAGTAAGGGTCTTGAGGCTGATACAATCTTTATTTTGAATCCTGAGCTACTACCTCATCCGTTGGCGAGTCAGGGATGGCAACAAGAGCAGGAAAATAACCTACACTATGTTGCTATAACCCGTGCTAAAAAGAAATTAGTTTATGTTTTGGAGAAATAATGAACTGGTTAACAAAGAGACAGATAGCCAATGCTGTGGCCGTCGGATCGATCGCGTCAATCTACTGTTCAATGATACACTGGCAGCAGATACTCGAAGCTGGCCCGAAAGAGTATTGTGAAGCGTCAGACGTCAGTATAGGTTGTGACAACTGTGCGTTATGTCAGAGGCAGTTAGCCTCAGGGAAGACGTTAAAATGCCCACTTAATGGTAAATGTTGTGAACGTGGTGTGGGAGGTATACACGTGATGAACTGCTGTGAAGAGTATTATACAGCAAGAGAGGCCATATATCTTGAATTAAAGCATCCAATGTACCAATGGCACCCAAAGACACAGATTATTATCACCAAACTAATTGAAAGGATACGAGATGTCCTGCCCAAAATGTAAAGACAGTGAGACACCATTTTGTCCACAGTGTGGTGCTGAGCGGATAGTGCCTAAAGATGTAAAGTTGGCTCGCGTACTAGAAGATCATAGTTATGTTGAGGATGTAGATTGGTTAACAATAGCAGGTGAATTAGTGGCTGAGTATAGTGACGAAGAATTAGTTACTTACGTAAGTGTAATGAAATTTATTGATAGGGAGTTACAATGAGTCTAGAACAAATCAAAGTGCTACACCAACGATCAGGTGAATCTGTCAAGGAACGCAGTCGTCTGTTCAAGCAGCTGTCGGCTACTGAGCGTGACGCTGCCATTGAGGACGCCATCGCTAATAACAAGAGTCTTATTCCGTTCGGGAGGGGATGACATGTTAACCTTGTGTATGAACCCAGGCAAGATACATGACTGGTCTGTGTTGAGAGGTACGATGCCAGTTGTATCATCCAACTATGGCCCGTTTGAAACCACACGTGAGACTCTAGATGCTTTCGACGCCGTTGTGGCTTTGGCCAAAGCTGATGAGATACTGTTTGTTCCTCTTAACGTTAATGGCATGTATATATATGCCGGCAAAGCTGGTGTCGATCTGTACTTCATAGCTGATTATGCGAGCGAAGAAGAACTGCGTAAAGACTTTGACGAAGTTATTAACTTTCTGAAGGAGTACTAATGGATACTTTAGTTGTAAGCGAGCATGTATATATCATAGATGATACAAGGATTATAGCTGTCTTCCATGGCACAAAGAGTGAATATGATCTATTAAAGGACAGTAAGTTAGTACCTGAGATAGAGAATATAGAAGAGTCTTCTTATACTCATACTTGTGGTAATCTTGCTATCATTCAGATACACACAACAGAAGAAGCTGCACTCAAGCAGTGGGAAGAAGTGGTCGCGTTCATAGGAGGCTCCGATGGAGATAAAGATCCGGAAGGATGATATTGGATATAACTGGTTGCTCAGCACTGATGGACTAGTGCTAGCTTTCGGTGCACAAAAGAGTTTTCCAACACATGAGGGCGCCCATGAGGCGTTCAAGATGATTACACGTGATCTGTTGGAGGGTATAATGCCTACGTTTGATACACGCAGACAGATTGGACTCTTCTGTGTGACAACACCGGAGAGTAGCCCAATAAGGTTTGCTACACTGCATGAATCAGAACACGCAGCAAGACAACAGGCGATCAAGATACTTAATTTTATTGAGGTGTGCTGATGTTCAATCTTAAAGATATAATCTTCACCCTGATAATCGGTGGGATAATTATGTGTTGTGCTTGGTGGTCTGCTAAGACCGCCAAAGTAAAGGTGTTCCCGTCACAAACCGATATGCAAATAATACTAGTTGAAGCAGGTTATGATATACAAGTCGATGGAGTCATCGGCAAAGCATCTCGTGAAGCCTGGGACGACTATACAATGAGGTTAATAGATGATCAACACGCAAATAACTGAGGAAGCTGGATATGGTTCAGCGATGATAGGCATCAGCCTGTGCCATAAGATAACTGTTGAACGTGCCAAAAAGGTAGCAGAGAAGTTAGCTTTCAAAGACGGTGGACATAACAAGTTCCTGGAAGAAATGCAGATCTGGGCTCTGGTTCAAGCTCCACGTTACTGGTGGCAAGAGGCTGACACGTATAGATTAAGTTCGAAACAGTCAGAGTCTACGATGCACACTCTTGTCAAGGAGCTACAACGCGTTGGTGTTGGTGTTGACGTCGCTGGACATGAAGTATTACTTAAGCAGTGGGGTGTGGAAAACTTTGAATCTAATGTTAGCTTCACTACGCTGCAAAGACTAGAGTTACTGGCTATGGAGAGTGATCTAGTAGCCCTCAAGGGTCTACTGCCTGAGGGCTTCCTACAGCGTAGGCTGTGGAACTTCAGCTATAAGACACTACGTAACATGATACTTCAGCGTCGTAACCATAGGCTACCGCACTGGCCACAGTTCTTGAGCACCGTGCTCAAGAGCATACAATATCCAGAACTATTACCGGAGGTAGATGATGATTAGAATAAGGTTCTTATACTACGGTACACGCAAAGACGGTAAGTTGATGGATGACCTCATCGGCCGAACAACACACGCAGCCAACAAAAAGAGGATGGTGGGCTGCGGTCTCGAGCCACAGGAAGTCCCAATGTTGGGACATGGTGAGGTGGAACTAGATGAGCTAGTTACACCAGAGTTATTCACCGAGGTTTGCTATACGTCCACAATGGGTCAGATGCGTGGCCGTGGCGTTCTTGGGAATCTATTCAAAAAGGGTGACGGCACTATATGTCGTCCATCAATCGAGGTACTAACCCACCCAGAGCGTTGGTATTATATTGATGTATACGTTACGGAAGCTGTGTTCAATCTTGTTAAGGACTGGCTGACCACTGAGGTCGCTAATAATGCAGGGTATGATGTTCGCTGTATACTTTCCTTTCTATGTGGTGTTCGTTTCCACAGTAAACACAAGAACATCTGCTCCGAAGTCCAGCATCGTGTCGCTATCTTATGTGGCAAGAACATGTTGAATGACCTACGTCTCGGTTGTTATGCCAAGAGGTATAAGGATACTTGGAACGACGTGCCGTCACCCATCCTACAAATGTTAAATATGGTTTGCTGTGGTTATCAGTTGCGTAGACTGATCGATGATAGCATCGTTATAGGTGTATGATATGAAAAAACTATTAGTATGTATACTACTATTCAGCCTCAGTGGCTGTCTAGTGATGAGTGGTTGCTCAAGTGCAAGTTGTACGAAGTATGACCCAGTGACAGGTAATGTCGTTGAGCGTACAACATACAATCGATGGGGCAACCAGAAGATCGGCAGTATCATAAGGGAAGCCGACGGAAGCTTCCTCCTTGAAGATCAGCAATCCGAGCATGCTGAGCTATACAAGGCAATCAATAAGCTCGTTGATAAGGTGCCAGGAATATGAAAGCCGAATACTTACAATTAGCACAAGTCTATAATCCAGCGAAGCACTTCATCGCTGGTTGGCTTATGTCTGAGAAACTGGACGGTATCCGTTGTTTCTGGGACGGTGGTATAACACGTGGGATGCGTGCAGACTCCGTACCCTGGGCCAACACCGCTAAAGATAAGAGTGTACGCTATGCAAGTGGGCTGTGGTCACGTTATGGTAAAGTTATATCTTCACCGACGTGGTGGACTAATCAGCTACCACCTGATCCATTAGATATGGAACTGTGGACTGCACATGACGATCGGCAGAATCTTGTATCAGCAGTCAAGAAACATACACCTATAGATGGGCAGTGGGTTGGTGTCAAATGCAGGGCATTTGACAGTCCACCAGCTAAACAGTTCTTATGTCCACGGTTGGTTAAGAATCAACACTGTACAAAGGCTATAGACGGACTAGACTGGTGGATAAATAATGGTGGTGGTCCTGGATATACTAGTATTGAACACGCTATAGAGTCTATTAAGCTAACTGGCATAGCTAGTTGGATAGAACAGGTTAAGTTACCTATGATGACATCTGAGATTGAGACTGCTATCAGTGACATGCTTGGCAACGTCGTTGCCAAGGGTGGCGAGGGTCTGATGTTCCGTAATCCTCGTGCGGTGTGGACACCTGAGCGTACTTATGACATGCTTAAGTACAAACCACTTGATGACTGCGAAGTTGAGGTTGTTGGCTTCACTTGGGGTAAAGAGACTGAAAAAGGTAGTCGTCATCTTGGCCGTATGGGTGGTTTGTGTGTAGTCGACCCCGAGGGTCGACAGTTCACAGTGGCGGGCTTCAATGATGCTGAGCGTGCGATTATACGTAATCTGTATGGTGAAGAAAGCATAGTTGGTACTATCAGACGTAAGTTTGAGTACGAGCGTGAGGCCGTGCAGAAATTTTCTACCTATGACTGCTGGTACGAGCGTGGACTAGAGTATTCTGGTAAGGAAGAACCTGACCCTGTTGAATACCAACCTAAGATGTTCCCAATAGGTACAACAATAACTATTAAACACAGAGGGAGAACTAATGATGGCATCCCTGTCGAAGCCAGATACTGGCGAGAGTACAGTGCGTGCTAGTTTTATAAAAGGTAAATATACTTGGGCTATGGCCAGACGACGTGTGTTTGGTAAACAGCGGTGGGTGATGTATATCATCAAAGGTGACGAGTGCCTAGCTAAAATAGCTTATCATCCAGCAGCTAGACAATTAGCTGTACATCCGGCTACAGCTCTGACGACGCCAACGTTGAAGTTCATCGAGAAGTATCTTAATCCAAGAACATTTAATAAATGTGCCCAATTCTGGGCACGGCGAGAAAGGCAGGAGTTATGAACAACTTACTAATAATAATAATATTTACACTTTTATTTACAGGTGTTATCAGTTGTGCGTTAGATATAAATAATCCTCGTGCATCCTGGACCAGTCCAGTATGTTGGGCACTTGGTTTGATTGGTGGAGTTATTTGTGGTATTTGTGGTACACTACTAAAATGATCTACGCACAAATTGCTACAGTAGGTAACCGACCGATACATCGGTCGGTAGAGCTAGGTATCTGGTACGAAGTGAGCAGAATAACTCCGTCGAGAAAGTATAAGTATTGCTTCCTCGCCGAGGGTCTGTTCCACCTCATGGAAAACGACCCCTACTTGGGTGGTGGGTCATGGGAATTTATTAACGAGTTAGGAGTTAAGTTAGATGGAGCAGAGATTGAGCAGAAGTTGTGGCGACGATTGTGTTGATAAATTAGTCGAGAAAGCTACTAACCTGCACAATGTTACTCACGTCTTGAATGGGCGGGGTGGTTTCACATTTGTGAAGGGTAGTGTTACAGTCAAAATAGACGAGAGTACTACCGAAGGTAAGGAATGTATCTATAAAATACATGAAGCTCTAAAGGAATATAAACAAGCTAAATTAGATCATCTTGGTGCACTAGCACTAGGTAAAATTGATGAGGTGAATCATGCAGATAATAGTAGGCCCAAAGGGGGTGGGTAAGCATACGTTAGCCGGACTGTTGTCTGGTTATAGTGTTGTAACAGGTGAAGAACTTCTAGGTTTGATCACTGAGGGTGTGGAAATATTTCATGCTTTGTTGGTGATTGATCTACAATGTACACCACCATATAAGTATGAGGCGTTACTAAAAACAAAGAACATACCTCATACAGTAGTGTTGAATAAAATGGACGAAGGTGACGTGACACAGTTTGTTGGTGCATGTCAGTGTTTTGGGAAATGCGTGCCAATAAGTGCACGTGATAATATTGGTATCTTTGATACCTACGATTGGTACAATGGTATACCACTAATAGAAAGGAAGTAGTTATGAAAGCAGCAAGTAAAGCATACAGATGCATGGCAATCGACACAGCAGACCCGAAGAACGAGAAGGTCTTGGTTGACGTCCAGACAGTACTGGCTGACAGTGAAGACTCAGCAAAGACTGAGTTCATTATCGACAACGCTGACGCGTTGAAAGGTAAGGAGGTGGAAATTTTAGTCCGACCTTTTCGATGCGAAAGACTATAAAGGACTGACGGACTTCCAACAGCATATCATAGATCACATGAAGAACAATAAGCATGTCATGGTTGATATGGGTCATCGACACAAACGTCCGGTACACACAGTGCCGTTACACTCTGCCATGGCAGTCACGGTGTACGATGATGAAGAACTTGTGGTCAAACACAGGAGTGGATTATCCACATCAGAGGTAGTTAGTAAGTTATGTAAGACAACTGGTATTTATCCTCGTTACTTCCACAACGCACCAGATGATCTCAAGGACAACAAACTACTTCAAGACTGTTGTGACTATGCTAAGAAGTTGGGTTGGTCGATGGACCCCGCAATGGAACAAATGTCTGGGCCGTTAGGTGGGTATGAGTTCCGTAGGAAGTACGAAGGTAGGCAATGGGCTGGCGGTGGTTACAGTATCCAGTCGATTAGCTGCATCATGGCTAGCTGTGCAAGGAAGCGTTTCCCCCTATTCTAGTTCGCCACGTGAGCCAGTTGATTGTCCCTATTGTGTTATACAGTTCTGTCACAAGTATAAAGATATGGTCCATGACATGCTAACTGGGTATGTTCGTAAGTGTGTTGAGAATGAATGTAATAGTTTATTTAAGGAATAGAAAATGAAAACAGGTATAATTATCTGGCTTATAGTGATCATACTATACGCTGTTGGTTGGATTGGCAACATCGTCAAACTGTGTCACAATGACTTTGAAGCACCTTACAAATCTGAAGTTATTAGGGGTTGTGGAGTCGTCGTTGGGCCTGTAGGTGCTATCGTCGGTTACATGGACATAGGGGGACGAAGATGAAGATTAAAATAGTATTAACAGTAATTGTGTTACTGGCATGTTTCTTCTGTTCACTGTATGAAACACATCAGGTGTATCCCAATATCGAAGCTGATCTGGCGATACGGGCAGTAACTGATGCTGAGAGCCAGGTGAATCTGCGTATGTTTCAAGATACACAAAATCACTGGTGGCTTGTGCGACTAGTGGGGTGTGGGTGTTGTTTGTCTGCTATATGGTGGCCAAAGAAAAAACTAGACTAATGTGGTCTAGTATAGTGTAATGTTTTAGAAAGGAAAGTATTATGAGAAAGAGTCTAATGTTAGTAATGGTGATGATCGTCATCACAGTGTCGGGGTGTCGTAAGCCACCTAAAGTAGAGAAGTTTGAAGAAGTTAGTAATAATGAAACAGCTTTCGTTATTCAACAGGAAGGTGAATCACAGGTGAAAGTTAATTCGCTTGACGCTCTCGCTAAGATGAAGGTTACAGCGAAGAGGATCAATATCCCGTTACGTTTCCGCAAGACAGGACGGTACGATTGGGATGGTCACTGGATACCTACTGTTAAAGTAATTAAGGTAAATCGATCTCCAGTAACTAGAGCATGGTCAGCGGCAGCAGGTCGAGGTACTAGTATAAGTAATCAGGGTATCTGGATGGAGAGTTCTGATAGTATCGGCTTCAGTACAGGCTTCAACTGTACAGCACGCGTAGAAGAAAAGAACGCTGCACTATACCTATACACTTATTCTGGTGACGCTCTCACTATAGTTATGGACGCTCAGATAAGGAATGAGATACAAGCAGTGGGTAGTGAGGTCGCAGCAGCATATAAGATGGACGACTGCCGTGAAAAGAAACTTGAGATCATCGCCAGAGTACGTGAGGTTGTAATACCTAAATATGCTAAGACAGGTATAACAATTGACACAATTGGTATGTTCGGTGGGTTTGACTATGAAGATAAAGAAATTCAAACGGCAATTAACAAAATCTTTGTTGCTCAACAACTTAAGGAGCAGGCCGCAGCGGAACTCGTAGCACAAAAAGATAAGAATGCCACAATCGAGATGGCAGCAATCGGACTTAAGAACGCAGCAGTTACTAAAGCAACGGGTGAGGCTGAAGCCGTGACTATTGCGGCGACCGCTGAAGCAGCAGCTATCCTAGCAGTTGCAAAGGCAGCGAATGAGGCCAATGACAATCCTATTTTTCTTGAGTTGAAGAAACTTGAGATCGAGGCTCAGCGTCTGACCGTGTGGAATGGTGCATATCCGAATTGGATCACTGGTGGTGCTGGTGAGAGTCTGGGTGTGTTTATTAACAAATAGTAGTGCTAGTGGCCGGCGGCAACGTCGGCCACACTTTTAGAAAGGAAGTAAAATGAATCAACCAAAGTATGCAAATGTGAAGACTGTCAGGAATTACAAGATTACTGCTGTCGAAACAATTCAGAAAACACACGAGGGCACGAACATGCTCATTGAAGACTATGACAGTATTCTTCTCAATGAGAAGCTGTTCGCTGGAGCAACGGAGGAACTGGCTCTGTTTGACGCCATGACAAGGGTCAAGGATATGGAGTGTGATATGGCAAATGTGAGGTGGACAGTCTGCCCTTTTTGATGGAGCCAATCTTTGAAGGAACGTATGAAGAATGCCATAGACAAGCTATCGAGTACTATGGCTGGAAGGTTGGCGACAGGGTTAAAGTTATTAATAGTTTTAAGGATGATAGGTTAAGCTTCGTAGCAGGTGGTTCTGTATCCGACGTGGGTAAGACTTTTAAGATAGAAAGTTTTAAACCTAATGTGAGTGGTAGCCCATGTGTTAGACTAACTAGTGGTTATATGCATCCTTATTACTGTCTAGAACCAGCGGAATGAAAGGAGTAATAATGAGTTTCCACGACGCAGCAAACGAGGCAGCTAACCATCGGGGTATAGTGGCCAAAGCTAGTGAAACATGTGATGCACTTAAAGTACTAGCATCACCAACTATTGTATTAAACATCAGTGATGGACATAATCACGGAGTACTCAATGTCAGAGAGGAAGACCCTTTAATGGACCAACTACGTGAGACCGCTCAGTCTAATTATGTTGACGCGATGGCCGAGGTGCGGGAGGCGTGCAATGGTTGACGTTCAGTTAGCTCTTAATGATCTGTTAAGGCGTGGGTTCGAGGTGAAATTTTCACAAAGTCCCACGGGAGCTACTGACGTAAATTTAAGGAAATATAACAATGGTACGAGGTACCAGAGGAAAGTCACAACGGGTGACTTCCTCAACAATGCAACTTGGCTACCTAAATTGATGAGGGTTGGCCGCGAAATGGAGTAAGTATGAAGTTCTTAAGATTAGATAAGATACTTTCCGACGTGACAGCAGATCAAACGATACCGTTTGAGACTCTACTGTTTAATGGTGGTGAGAGCCACATAAAGATACGGGGAGATGTACTTAATCAAGACGTAATGATCGAGTGCCTCGCCATGAACCCATATGCACCAATTATGATACTATTAGCTAAGGACGCACTGGAACGTGCAGGTTCTAAATCTATTGAACTATGTATACCGTACTTCCCGTATGGTAGACAAGACCGTGTATGTAACGATGGTGAGCCACTAAGTGTGAGAGTTATGGCTGAGGTGATTAACTGGGCGTCCTTCAACAGGGTGTGGACACTCGACGACCACAGCGACGTGACTGGTGCGTTAATTGATGACTGGCATCCAATTGACAGGGAGCGTCTATTGAATGAATACCTCGGTCAGCATGAACACTGTATTCTTATTGCACCTGACGCTGGTGCCTTGAAAAAGACCTACGAGATAGGTAAGAAGTTCAATATGCCTGTGGTAGAGTGTAGTAAACTTCGTGACGTATCTAATGGTGAGATACTTAGTGTCTCTGTGAATGGTGATGTTAATCGACTGGAATGTGTCATCATTGATGATATATGTGATGGTGGCAGATCGTTCACCGAGCTTGGGGAGGCGTTAAAGGCGTGTGGTGCAGAGGAACTGCACCTGTATGTATCGCACGGTATCTTCAGTATGGGTATGTATGGACTGGATATCTTTGAAACAATAACAACAACGACCATGAAGCGATCAGATCTGCCGATGGTCAAGTCGTTGCCACTGTGTATTGAGGATGTGGTCATTATGGCAGAAGGGGATGGTTGGACATGAGTAATCCAATGATGCTATCGGACTTTTATAAGACCGATCACAGACGGCAGTACCCTCCCGGTACTGAAAATGTATATAGTAACTGGACACCTAGGGGAAGTAGGATTCCCGGTATTGACGGTGTGGTTGTCTTTGGTATCCAGTACTTTATTAAGAGGTGGTTAATCCAGGAATGGAATGATCACTTCTTTAACAGACCTGCGGACGCAGTAGTACCGCAGTACAAAAAGATGCTCAAGACCGCTGGTCTTGACGTACCTATGGATCACGTCTATGATTTGCATAAGCTAGGTTATCTGCCTTTGAAGATAAAGGCTTTGCCTGAGGGTTCAATATGTCCCATGCGTGTCCCGATGATGACTGTTGTCAATACCCATACAGGATTTGGGTGGTTGCCCAATTTCTTGGAAACTCTTCTTTCGTGCGAGCTGTGGGGTCCAATGACCTCGGCTACTATAGCACATAGCTATCGTAAGCTGCTTAATGACTGGTGTGAGAAGACTGGAGGGGCGTCGGAAAGCGTTGCCTTCCAAGGACATGACTTCAGTATGCGTGGGATGAGGGGCATCGAAGCTGCTGCGGCATCTGGTGCTGGTCACTTACTGTCGTTCAATGGTACAGATACCATAGTGTCGATACCTTGGTTGCAGAAATGGTATAACGGTGTGGGGTTCATCGGTGGGTCAGTGCCTGCTACCGAACATAGTGTCATGTGTCTAGGTGGAGAGGGTGCGGGTGAGTTCGAGACGTTTAAGCGTCTCATTACTGAGACGTATCCATCTGGGATTGTCAGCATCGTATCTGATACTTGGGATCTATGGCAGGTACTCACAGAGTATATGCCTAGGTTACACAAAGAGATCATGGCTCGTGATGGTAAGGTAGTTATCCGACCGGATAGTAGCCTGACTACACCGCAGGATATAATCTGTGGTGGCGGTACAGGTATGACGACTCCTGCCCAACGTGGTGTAGTTCAACTACTGTGGGATGAGTTCGGTGGTACTGTCAACGATAAGGGTTTTAGAGAACTAGACCCTCACGTGGGTTGTATCTATGGTGACGCTATCACTTATGAACGTGCTCAAGATATATGTGTACGTTTACGTAACGCTGGCTTTGCTAGTACTAATGTTGTCTTTGGCATCGGTAGTTATACTTATCAGTATAATACACGTGACACGTTCGGCTTCGCTATGAAGGCTACTGCGGGTGTGGTTAATGGTGAGCTACGTGAGATCTATAAAGACCCTGTTACCGATGATGGTCTTAAGAGATCAGCACGTGGACTACTGCGTGTTGACGTAGGTCCAATGGGTGAATACTATCTAAGAGACCAATGCTCAGTTGAAGAAGAACGTGGCGGTGAGTTAGTTACAGTATTCAAAAATGGTAATTTAGTTCGTGAGACCAGTCTCGACGAAATTAGGAGTAAGATATGTTTGAAACAGATTTAGAATATATTTATGTGACACGTGATAGTTTTTCAGACGGTATGGATGCCTGGGATCCAAATGTGGGTATCAAAAAGTTTAAAGGAAGTCAGTACTTTTGTTCGGCGAGATCACCTAATGGTGACCGCAAGTTTGGTGTTGGTATTCTAGCATATTACCTTAAGTGTAAGGATCTTGGGTTGTGCCGTATAATACCACGCGGCACAGCCTGGCTTGTTGAAGTGGGTACTGGGGTGTGGGAACGTGTGGATCAGAATATGGCGTTGTTAAGTGGAGAAACTGGGAGGCCAGTCGGCTAGTCGGCTAGTCGGCTAGTCGGCTAGTCGGCTAGTCGGCTAGTCGCATACAAACACAAGGGGCGTAAGCTATGAAGAATAAAGAAATAATTGATATGCTGCATCGCAATGATGTATGTTTCGGTGGCATGCCAGTGGTTATTAGGGCATGGATGCAGGAAGTAGGTGTAGAGGCTTTTGTCATACGTGGTGAAACCGATTGGCACCATCTAGGTGTTGATCATAAGTTTAAGAATGGTCGGACGTACCGTTTGGATAAAGAGTATACACTTAAGCTCTATATACCTTTTGTTGTTGAAGATGAAGTGTTAGGTATTGAGTCGTGTAGCCTGACTTACGACGCGGCCTGCTCACTTGTCGAGCGTGATGGTAGGTCTATTAGATTTATGTATTATGTTTATAAGGATAGTATATCTACAGAGATGATGGTTGATGGTCAGGTTCCCACTGGCGGGGTGTGGGAGGTACTGTAATGTTTAGAACAGATTGGAGTAAATATGGCAGAAAAAGATGGTGCTGCTAATAGCAGCAAGAGGTGTAACCCTAAGTTTCCAGAGCTGAGGTTACCTAGGTACATAAGTCCATCGGCTCTCTCCGTCTTTAGACGGAGCGATCAGACGGAGTTCTTCATACGTTATCTGTGTATGGATCGGCCGGATCGACCACCACAGACTGAACCTATGTCAGTAGGGTCGGCGTTCGATGCTTATGTGAAGTGGGAGATCAGCCAAGCACTCGGTATTGAGTGTGATCGGGATGGACTATTCGAGGAGCAGGTTGAGCCTCATAATAGAGACTTCGCTCGAGATGCGGGTGAGGTATGTATGTTGGCTTACAAGGTTTCAGGTGCGTTGGCGGACGTTCTCAGCGTCCTAAAGGAAGCAGAAGATGTGGATATGGACCTCGTAGGTGAGGGGACTATCACTGTAGGTGATGGTACATGCGTACTCTATGGGAAACCAGACCTTAAGTTTGTGATTGATGGTAATCCAGTTATGTTAGACTGGAAGGTCAATGGTTATTGCTCTAAGAGCAATACCTCACCAACACGTGGGTTCATCAAGTGTAGGGATGGTTGGGTTGGTAAACAATCGCGATCGCACAATACTGCACATAAGGATGCGTTGGTGGCACCAATCGCAGGTATACGCTGTAATGTTGCTGAACCATTTGATGATCTGTACCCAGCTTGGGCTATGCAGGTAGCACCATATGGTTGGATGTGTGGCATCCCAGTAGGGATGGATCACCCAGCAATTATTCATCAATTGGCGTGTGGTCCAGCGGGCGTGCGTGTAGCGCAGCATGCTGGGATTATTGGTGCGGACTATCAGCGGCAGTTGGCTACAGAATACTGTGATCTTTGGAATATCGTCCATGATCCATATGCTTACTGGGGACGCCCCCAGGTCGAGCAGTGGCTGAATCTAGCTAAACAATATAAGGCTGATGAAGATACGCCTGAGGGTAAGATCTTTGCGGAGTTGACCCGTGTTAATTAAGCTTATAAGTCTCATTCTGAGACGGAAGCACGCCGTGTTCATCAGCCAAGATACAGGTAGTGGGATGTGGGTGCATCAAGCACATGTAGATTGTCAGGTCTACGAGATGTTGCCTGCGTTGACATACTGGATTGAGAGGTTACCGGAGGATGTACGTAGTTATTTGATGAAGATGTTGGCGGAAAGGGAGACAGTGAATGGGGGTGTGGTTGTGGTGTGTGAGGATGGAGAATATTACGTTGATGAGGATGGCGTCCATCACGGACATATGAAGTTGGGGCGACTTGATTTGGGGTTGCCGGTAGGTACGAAGTTTAATTTAAAGGAAGATAATGAAGAAACATGCAACAGCGGTATTTAATACTTTTGGTTCTACTGAAGGAATGTATGAGCTACGTGCTAGACTAATTTATGAGGAATGTTGTGAAGCGATGGCCGCATTGGGCTTCAGGCATGATAAACATGGTAACGTGGTGGCATTTGGTAAAAGGAAGGACGACGCAAGTATCGTCAAGGAATGTGCAGATATCCATGTCGTTACGACGGGGACTCAATTGGCATTGGGTTTGACGGCCGAGGATGTGGGTGTGGTGCAAAAGATTGTTGATGAGAACAATCAGCTTAAAGTGGACACTTCGCCAGGGCATGACGAATATGGTAAAATGCTCAAGGCTAAAGACCACCCAAAGGCAGAGCCAGCTATTGCGGAGTATTTGGAGGGCATTGCTGAAGAGCGTAGGAGTGAGCTAGATGCTGCCATCTGATGGCAACATCATATTTATAGGGACATTCTCAGAGCCTATTTGAGAGTGTCCCTTTTTTCACGCTACGAATGGTCCATTTGAGGTCGTTTGTCCCTTGTGCGTGAATCTGGTGCGTTTAATGGGTGTTCTCGCACTTGTTTACAGTGCTATTATTGCTCACTTTCGAGAAACTGACTGGTTTGTGACCAATTGGGGTGTTACATCCTTTATATAGATTATTATTATTATTATTATTATTATAGAAGGAGTATAGGAATTGGTAGTCTAGTCAGTAGATTGTGGCATCTGATGTTACCATCATAACACAGTCGAATCGGCGGATTCGAGCAGTGAGCATTGGATGCGGGCAATCAAAAATAGCCCACATCCCTGATTCGAGCAGTGGGATGTGGGCATTGGATGCGGGCATTGGATGCGGGCAATCAAAAATAGCCCACATCCCTGACTCGAGCAGTGGGATGTGGGCATTGGGACACACTACAATAACTTCATTACATTGAGATTTTCTTCTGCATTTACTGGCGAGATTGACTGAATCTTTCTAAGGTACATAAACATTGGTGTAATGTCAGATTGAAATAGTGTTGAATGATTAAACACCATTGACTCTCGACCACCTTCGCAGTGTATTAGTTCCTTCTTACATACGTTGCCTTGTAAAGATTGATACTCTAGTATGATTAACTCATCGAAGTGAGGTACTCTAAACGTACCCATTATTGATTCGAAATACTGCATTGAATCCTCATACGTCCGAGGTGCAATATTGTCGTACAATGACATTACTAATTTGTACATTGTCCAATACAACCCTTGACTTTCGATGTGTACCATCGGTGCAACATAGTCATTGAAACCTCTGGTATCATATAAGGTTGCCGACCTTTCACGCTTGGTGTGATAGGCAAGGATTCGTTTAATCACTCCTTCATTGTTCTGAAAGATTACAAATTCTACCATAGTAACTCCTTTCCACGTAGTGTGTCCGCACTCTGTGTCCATTTGACTACAGGCAATGTCTCGAATCTTAGAGTTCAATAATGACGATGAACACATCGTCAGTTTGTATTACCAGTGTAGGTCTATGCCATTCGCATAGAACATTCGCTAACTCATTGAGTGTCCTGCATATAGTGATTGCATACATCCTCAGTCCCTTAAATATTAAACGCAATTAGCCCACATTCATCCCTTGCTGATGGTAGCATGATTGACTCAATCTGTACCATTGAGGGTTTTGTGATTGGTGTCGTTACTGCGACTTGTACCTCACAGTCGTCATCAAGGTCTTCAATATACTCCATTAAGTCTTTCTTAGTCATTGTGTCCGTCCCTTCTGAGACATTGCACTCTGTAGCCATTGGGCGACAGACTCATTGAATCATGTGTACTTCGCTATCTTACCTAGCATTGTCGATACATCCCTTTTAGGTGTTGTAGCCTTTTTACTTCTCGATGTATCCATAAAGCACCTGCCTTTCCCCTGTCGCCATTTGGCCACAGCGATGCGTCAGGCGGTAAAGCCATTCCAGGGGATAGGGCTTGCATTTAATAATGCTTTCTTCCATTCCTGTACGGATGGTCTTACATACCATTGTGCTTGTTGCACCTGACGCACTCTGTAGCCATTGGGCCACAGCGATGCGACTAATCCTCTCCCACCTATTCTACACAGATGCACCTTAGTATTGTCGACATTTTAAGGAAACTTGCAAAGGGGTGGTATTTCACTAGCGAGATGACCGCTTTTTACCATTGGCTCCGTCTAACAAGACCGCTTAAGCATTTGTTAGACGGGTTGGCCGTTGGATTATATTACGCTCACTGCTGATTAGTCACACTCTGTAGCCATTTGGCGACAGCCAAGCCCAGCCCACGCTTTGTGCCTTGACGTCTAGGCGAGGGTGAGGGTAGTGCATTGGCGGTAAGGGTCTCAAGTCCTTACCCCGTATCTGTGGTGGTCGCGAGCACGCACCATTATTCCACACTTGAGGGACGTTTTTTCAGTTCTCCAATGCACCATCTGTCGCCATTGAGTGACCTAAACAGGTCATTCAGATATAACGGGTATAACAAGTTAACATTGACGGATTATTTACGGGGCTTAGCCTTAGCCTTTGGTTTAGCTTTGCCCTTCTTGCCTGCCTTTGCCGTTTCTGCCGCGACTTCCTTAGCAGTTTCCACGTGCATTGACGGCTCTTCGGTCTTGGGTTGAAACACGGCTTTCATAGCCTTGAACTGTTCCTTGGTGATGTCCTCATCGAGGCCACCAAATTCCAGCATTGCTTCTACCAGACGAGGCTTCTTCTCACGCAGATTACAAAAACCACTGACAGGTACGTCATAGTTATTGTAATACAGCCTTTCAGCACCGGGGAGTCCGAGCACCATTTGAAGTACCAAACGCCCTGAGGCGGATTTAGTCTTCTTGAGTATCTCTTCGACCTTGCTCTTCTTGAGCATTTTCGGTGTGTCGGGCTTCTCATCAGCCGGTGTATTGGCTTCAGTAACCGCGTCCGTAAGGGCCTCAGTCCAGTCCTCAGGAGGGCATTCCAAAGTCACAGGCTCAGCACCGGGCGTTCTATCTGCCTCGGATTGAGCATTGCGAAACTTGGAGGCCAACTCCTTGACGACCTTTTGAGACAGCTTAGCACCTTCGCCCTTTTCGCCCTTAGACCACATGTCGAACAGTGCGTCCGGTGAGTCAGCGAGAGCCTTGAGGAATTGAAAGTTACCATGCTGCGAACGATCCAGCACCTTTAGCTGTTCAGCTTTTGATGCCAACGCATCCACTTCTTCACAAAGGGCATTGTACTTATTACTCATAATACGAGAAACAGTACGCCATGTATGAAAAATGACTTCAGGTGTCTTCATCCCTTGACGGAATAAAGGCCTTGTCATTTTTACACATTCAATCTTACTTGACAGGCTTTGCTTCAGACTGTCAGTATCATGGTCAGCACGCATTAGGTGCATATCCATGTGAGTAAGATTGACAACCTTGCCATTCACTACTTTACCAGTAGCAATCTTACAAGGCACACCATTGGGATACACGCGATCATAGTCATCAGGCCTTTCGGTCTTAATGAGATATGCTGCGTGACGCCTTCGGTGTCCAGCACCTACTTCAGGGATTAAGCCACCACTGTAGATAGCCAAGATAAGCGGGTCAATTTGACCACGCATACAAATATCATTGACCAATCCACTACCATCGGTGACTTCCCTTGGCTGTGCGTCATAGTCGATAATGAATTCATAGCCTTCAGCCGTTGGATCAATGAAACATTCTTCAAAGATTAACGAGCCTGCGGGGGTGATTTCAGCATTAGCGATTAAAGCGTCAATAGCTTCCAGTGACATTTCGTCATATATACTCTTTTTCTTCGCCATAATATTGTGTCCTTCCTAATTAGGATTAGTTTTAATCCCGTCAGGTCACTCAATGGCGACAGAGTGCGGTGACTGCATTACGCCCAGTTATGGTTGAATGGCATTGGTTATATTATTCTATTATTTGTCTTTTAAGTTCTTTGCATACTTCTTTCATTGCACTTTCTTTTGCATACATATCAATTGAGATTGATAAACGCCATTTGGCTATTATACGTAGCATATCCATTGGGCTTTTGTTGATTAGTTTATCACATGAGCGATTACCTGCCTTGTCTATTAAGACCCTTACAGTAGCTGGATTAGGGTCACTAATACTATAAAGATTATCCGACCCAAACGGCTGCACGTGTAAAAATACATAATAACCAAAGACGTCCGTATCCGACATTACTGTTATTATCTCATAATGTTGCATTGGCACTACTCCTTAATAATGCCATTCAACGATAACTGGGCGACTGCATTATTTTCCTCCGAGCGAGACCCTTTTAAAGATGATCATCTATATCTTAGGTTTATACGCATCCCACAGCCCACTGGTAGAACCCCGTTTGAGGTTATAGTTTTATATCTGTAATGGTAATGTGTTCAAAACATACTAATGGAATTTCTCCAACTATCAGGATAATTTCATCCTGAAGCCAGAGTTCTACAAAGTGAATTTTGTCAGTCTCTGTACTTTTGTATATCCGTAAGAACATAGATCCGTCCAATCTGGGGTTCTACCAGTGGGCTGTGGCCACACCCCACTACAGGGCACAGTCATCCTGCACGGATAACTTTGCACTCAGAGTCCGGTGTCGTTGTTGGGGCGGGGGAACATAGAACTGCCGTGCAGAACTGTTCCTACGCTGTTTAGGTTTCCGGCCTAGCGGGTACGTAGAGGGAGCGTAGTCTCGACCTCAGTTGAGACTGTACCCTGTAGTGGGGTGTGGGGAGGTAACTGCACTACGTCACAGGCACAAAATGTTAGCGTTTGGTGTTTTGAAGTTGACGGGGATTAGATCCGTTTGCATGTTTATGTGTTGCGGGTTTGTTGGTAGGTTTCCCGATAGCTCGGGTCGACAAACCAACACGTGTTTGGGACGAACCAGGTCTGTAATATCCCCGGTCGGCATCAGACTGATTAGGGTATATCTGCACTTTCAGTGCAGACTTTACAGCGTTCCGGAAATGTGGACTCGGTTTGTTTGTTTTATTACGTTTCAGGCGAATAGAGAACATAAAAGACCTACTTTCTGCCTGTGACGTAATGCAGTCACTAAGGTTTTTGGTATCGCACCCGATATTTTTACACAAGGCCAGTCCAGACTTTCTATGCATATTCTACTCACTATCTACCAGCTTTCACAAACGTATAGACTTTAAAGCATATATACTTTCTATGCCATAACCAACCACCCGTGACAACCTCAAAACCCGCAGGCCTGCAAACAGCGTATATTAAATTGGAGCCTTTCCAGCGTTTTTCAGGGTGGTTGTCGAGTTATCACCGGCTTGCTAATTACATGGCAAGGTACGGAATTACACACTGGCGACAAACACCAATACGCCCAATTTAAGAGATACGCCCGATATACAGTAAATTTTAACCGTCTCGGAAAGTAACCAAAAACCCAAAATTTAAAAGATCAAACTTCAAACTTCTCTTGACAAATAAGCAAACAGTGTGCCAGTAGAGCAAAACAGAGTAAAATAAAATAAAATAGTTGTAAGTACTTACAGTCTAAGTACTTACAGCAATATAAAATATAACAGGACAAAGGATGACATGAATCCCCACTTCAAAAAACTACAAAAATGTAGATAATAACAGACACACAATATCCGATAGCAGGATAGTGTTACGTCAAGTTGTTTATAGTAAACAACTTATATCAAACTACAATAATGTAGACAGTATCTTGCTACTTCTACAATAATGTAGTTTTTTCATGGTTATCGCATAGCTTTTTTGTCTTGCCGTCAGACCGCATAGGATGCGTTTTGAGACGTTTTAACCTTTACCCCACCCATGGTATTAAAAAAATTAGTTTGGACATTCTAAGGCATATACAATATATAGTGCCTAACAAAAGGTTGACACCCACTATATATAGTGGGTAGATAAAGATATGACTTGTAGACAATACAGGTTTTTCCTCGGACATGTATGTATACAGACATATAATGTCCTGTTTGTTTGTTCCACGTGAAACGTGGTTGTGTTCTTCTATATCTTGAATAGTGTTTTCCTCACGGTCAAGGAAATACCTGTAACCCTCCCAGGGTTTGGCTATCTACGGGGTGGGGTCAAAAAAGATAAACAAAGTCTGTTTTGTTACAATGGGTTGCACCTACTCCAGTAGGAGTGATCTCTGGGATTTTTGAAATCGGGATGGGTTAAAGGTGGTAGGGTCTAATTGAGCGATGCGGTGAATCCGACCAAGCGAGAGTGTAAAATCTGAAATTTAAAAATCTGAGATTTTCCACACCCCACTGCTCGCACGAGTGCGTATACACCATGCACGTGGGCTATATTATTATACGTGCGAGATGTGGATAAATTATTGTTCAACCGAGTGGGTTACAACATCTGGACGAAAAAGATTTACATATTTTCGATTCAATTTCTGACGATATATAAGTATGGCTAAATATACAATAACAAAAGTGGACAGCCCGGATGACCCGGATAGATGTCAAGCTGTAAATACTCATGGGCAATGTCTAAATAAAGCAACAAAAACGGGTGGATATTGTCCTGCTCACGGAGGCAATAAAGCTATAAATGCGGACAAGAAGGAACGGAAGCGTTTATATGATTTGTCCAGATACCGTTCACGCTTAGAGGAAATGGATTCACCTAATCAAAATGTCAAGAATCTGCGTGAAGAAATTGGCATCCTCCGTATCGTTATGGAGGAGATCATCAACAGGTGTGATGGTCCGGTGGACATGCTAGCGAATGCACCTAAGATTAGTGATCTGGCCACTAAAATTGGTAAGCTCGTAACACAGTGCCACAGCATAGATAAAAGTTTGGGGCAGTATCTAGATAAGAACGAGATTGTGCAAATCGCACAGGAGATGGTGGGTGTCATAGCTGGCGTCGTTACAGACGCAGATGATCTTACTATTATTATTGAGGGTATCGAGGCAACCCTCGATAGGGCGTTTGAATGAAATAAAACAAAAATTTAGAGACGCCTTAGTTGGTGGTCTCGAGCGTAAAAGCGTGACTAGCTGCTCTAGGTGGGCAGAACGCTATCGAGTCATGGGTCAGCCGTTTCCTGGCCCTTGGAGATTTAAATATCATCCTTGGGCACGGGATATGCACGATTCTGAAGCAGCGTTTAATATTGGACAGAAGAGTGCACAGGCGGCGTATACTGAGACATGCCTGAATAGAACGTTCTACGTTATTGATATGAAGAATGTTAACTGTATGTACATCTTCCCGGCAAAGAGACCTGACGCTGCGGATTTCTCCGCATCACGTTTCGACCCAGCACTAGAACTAAGCCCACACCTACAGTCGCTATTCAGCGACGTTAAGAACGTAGGACATAAGCGAGCCGGTACCGCGAACCTATACCTGAGAGGCTCCAAGTCACGCAGTGGCTTGAAGAGTAACCCAGCTGGGTTACTCGTCTTTGACGAAGTAGACGAGATGGTACAACAGAATATACCACTGGGCTTCGAAAGACAGTCCGGTCAAGTGTACCAACAGACGTGGATGATTAGTACACCTACAGTACCAAAATATGGTATCAACCAGTACTTCATAGATAGCACCATGGAACACTATTTCTTTAAGTGTCCGGCTTGTAACAGACATATAGAGTTGACGTTCCCAGACTGTTTAGTAATACCAACAGACGACCCTAAGAGTAACGACATATTTGAGACTTATCTGCGTTGCCCCAAATGTAAAAAGGCGATCGACCATGATGCCAAGCATCTGTCCTTACAGTCTGGCATATGGGTTCCAGAACATGAAGGCCGCCATATGCGAGGCTTCCATGTGAATCAGTTATACAGTTCAACTGTGCAGCCACACCAGATAGCCGTCAGCTATCTAAATGCTGCGACGAATCCAGCGGATGAACAAGAGTTCTATAACTCTAAGCTTGGTCTACCACATATCGTTGATGGTGGTAGTATTGACATTAGTCAGGTTAATGACTGTATTGGTAATTATAACAATAGCGAAGCTATTATTACACCCGGAAAAATAATTACAGTAGGCATCGACGTAGGTAAGTGGCTTAATTATGTTGTAAGTGAGTGGACGATTCCTGCAGTCATGCAGTCACCAGATGTCAATAAGGACGCACGTGAACGCGTGATTGAGGCAGGTAAGGTGTTAGATTTTGAGGATCTTGATAACGTACTATATAAATACAAACCAAACATGACCGTGATTGACGCGAATCCTGAACGGCGTAAGGCTTATGAGTTCGCGGTACGTTTCTGGGGTCATGTATATCTTTGCTTCTATGGTAATAACGTACGTGGCAAACAGATAACGAAATCTGAAGAGGTTGAACAGTCTGTGACTGTAGACAGGACAAGCTGGCTAGACCTGAGTTTGGGGCGGTTCATTAAGGGCACAGTTAAAATACCAAAAGATCTCCCTCATGAGTTTGGTGAGCATATTATTAACCAAGTACGTAAATACGAGAAAGACAAGAACGGTAACCCAGTCGCAACATATCTTTCTACTGGGGCAGACCACTATGGTCATGCACATAATTACAGTGAAGTAGCACTAGCTTTAGCAGTAAGTTTTGCTAATAATGAAAATCTGGAGTCTCCAAGATGACCATATCAGAATTAAAACATCCTGAATATAAAGACCTACAACGTTACTGGCCTAAATGGCGGTTGACATATGAGGGTGGCGACAAATTCGTAGAGGCATACGTGAAGATGTTCTCTCAGTTAGAGAATATTAATGATTTCAATGATCGTAAGGCTATTACCTACGTACCGGCTTTTGCTAAAGCAGCGGTCAATGACGTTAAAAATGCAATCTTTCAAAGGACTGCTGATATTACACGCTCTGGTGGTCCCGAGAGTTACCAAAACGCTATCTTGGGTCGTGACGGGGGAGTTGACCTCGACGGAAGCAGCATGAATGCTTTCATCGGACGTCAACTCCTTCCTGAGCTACTCACGATGAAGAAAGTAGGTGTGTATATAGACGCACCTGACGCATCAGGCATAAGTCGCTTGGACGTTAAAGATTCACGCCCATACATGTACATGTATAAAGCAGAGGAGATCATCTCTTGGACGATGTCTCCAGGTGAGAAGAGCACAGAGTTCGAAGCACTATTGCTAGAAGATAATTATGATGATATTGATCCAGATACAGGTCTAACAGTAGATATAGCTACAAGGTATCGTCTCCTACAAGTGACACCAGAGGGCGTCACAGTACAGTTCATGGACGTCGATGGTGTACGTATAGATATTGATGGTAATGAAAGTGACGAAGAGTATATGTTAGGGATTGACAGAATCCCATTTGTTGTGTTTGAACTGAGCGACAGTCTTCTACGTGATATTGCTAATCACCAAATTGCGTTAGTTAATCTTGCGTCAAGTGATATTAACTATAGCCTGAAATGTAATATGCCCTTCTATACTGAGCAGTATGATCCAAGGTCACAGAATGTTTTTCAAAGACAACCTTCTGCTGGTCAGGCCCAGATTAGTAGTGACGGAACAGTAACCAATACCTCTGGCACATCTGCACATGCTAAACAAGCTAAGAATATGGGTATCAAGATTGGTGCCACATCTGGTCGACGTTACCCAATAGGTGCAGAGAGACCTGGCTTCGTGTCTCCACCACCTGAGAATCTTGAAGTATCTATGGCTAAGCAAGAACAGCTTAAGTCTGAGATAAGGCAATTAGTAGCACTAGCAGTAAGTAACCTGGAACCTAAGTCTGCATCGGCAGAGTCTAAGAAAATGGATATGACTGGTCTTGAGGCAGGCCTAAGTTATATTGGTCTTGAACTAGAAAATGGCGAACGTAAGATCGCTAATATTTGGTCTGAGTATGAGGGTAGTGATATGATCGCTACTATAGCATATCCTGAACGGTATTCATTACAGACAGATAGTGAGCGACGCACTGAAGCTGGTGAGCTAAAAAAGTTGGCACCAACTGTACCTTCAGTAACATTCCAGAAGGAAATAGTTAAAGAGATTGCTAGAATCACAATAGGACATAAAGTCACGAATGACAATCTAATTAAAATATATAACGAGATAAATACGGCAGCCGTACTTAATACTGACCCTGATATCGTTAGGTCGAATGTTGATTCAGGGCTATTGGACAGGCGTACAGCTTCAACATCTCTAGGTTATCCAGCTGATACAGTCGACAAAGCTGAACAGGAACATGCTGACAGATTAGCACGCATCGCAGAATCACAAGCGAAAGCAACAACAGCTGTACCTGACACTAGTGAAGCTAACAGTAGTCAAGTAGAAAAAGAAAACAAACCAACACGTGGTGAGGGTGAAAAATGAGACGATCATGGTCAGAAATGAAGCCGTTGCTAATGACTTTGATTAATTTTATCGAAGCCGACAGTACTGTTACTGTCTTATCCCATTTTAAGAGAAGCATACAATCTGTCACATATAATATGAATAACTTCACAGCACCGCAGGTTGCTATACTTGAACCAATACGTGATGATATACAATCCGGTTGTAGTTTTACAGATGACGATATGAAACAATTTATTGCATGGGGTAATTTGATAAGAAGCAAAGCTAAAAAGCAATGGAAAGACCATCAAGATACAAAGACAGCATTAAACTCTAGCGAGTTTTCTGACGCATCCGCTTACGATGCAATTGCAGCCCGAGCAATAAGGCTATACTGAGAAGGATCAATAATGGGACTAACAACAAATACAACTTTCATAAAGATACGTAACAAGGTTATCGACAATGGCATCAGTATTGCTACGTTAAAGATGCCAAGTTTTGACCCAAGAGGGTTAGGGCTTACTTTTACAGATACTGAGAGGGCTTACCTAAAGCGGTACTGGAACAATCATTGGCAGTTAGGTTTCAAGGGAAGATTAGTCGAGCAAGTTACTAATCAATACAGGCAGGATTATATCAGGGAAATACTCGTTGGTTCACTTAAACCCTTACGCCAGGAAGTCATTACGCATCTCACGGGCCAAGGCGAAACGGACGACTATGCAAAGCAGTTATTCCTTGATAGTTTACAGGCTCTTATTAAGGAGTATTCCTAATGAGTGAACTTATGATGTTTGTTGGTGGTACAGGAACTCAGG